>Ga0233380_1000009_pt1 | contig 296640 bp, 253 predicted proteins | sample ElkDunMinimDraft_9_FD_191541 | JGI IMG/M metagenome (GOLD analysis project Ga0233380, IMG submission 191541) | Fecal eukaryotic communites from dung pellets of Tule Elk in California, USA - Elk Dung F36 | ecosystem: Host-associated > Mammals > Digestive system > Large intestine > Fecal... | reverse complement strand
GGTTAACCACCTTGCCACTTGCTTGGCTTCGGGACGTTACCCCCGCGCTTAAGGGACTTTCACCCGTTGGAACGCTCATTTAAATGAACTATATTCACCATTCAAGGCACACACAGCACCTACCCAAAAGGCGGGGTTTCGTGTTCCAAAGACAGTTTTGTGGTTAATCAAATATTAATTTTTCAAATCAAGTTTTGTGGTAAAAGTCCCGCCCTTCGGGTAGCTGCGAAACGTTAGCAGATATATCAAAAAAAACGTAATTGAATGAACATTTCCTTTAAATTAAAGAAATTTAAAAAAATTTCAAGTCAAATAGAATTAAAAGATTTTAATAGGATAAATTATTTCGTAGGGAAAAATGGAAGTGGTAAGAGTAGCATTTTAAACGCATTATCCTTTTTGAATGACGAAACAAATGCAGTGCATTTTTTCAAAAAAGATAGTATAGTTAATCTTAAAATAAATGAAAAAGAACATTCATTAGTTTGGGTAGATACAAATCCAAATCATGTTGGAAAAATACTTTCTCTAAATATTAATTTATATGTCTTTGATTCAAATGGAAATGAAAAAGGTGCAAATGGAATAGTTAGACATAGTTTTAACTATGATAGTGTTGGGAAAGATCAATTAAACTTCATTAATGAAACTGCCGATTATTTAGGTTTTACTACCATAAAAGCCGAAAGAATAATTGATAATGATGATCCGTGGAGTAATGATATAGGTAAAAGAGTTTTTAAGCAAGATGAAATTTTATTAAATCTAAATTTTTTATCACAAGGCTTTAAAGCATTCAACGATATTAGATCAATAATTCTAAACTCTGTTTCAAACATAGATCCGAAACATATATCGGGTATAGATGGAATTTTTGTCATAATAGAAGAACCTGAAAACAATTTACATCCAGAACTTCAAAAGAAAATCCCAGATTATTTTAATCAAATATTGAATGAAATTCCAGTAGAAATTAGAAATAAAATTTTCTTCTTTGTTTCCACACATAGTCCTTTTTTAATAGGTGCTTCAGCTAATTATCAAAACCAAAAAGTTTACTTGATGTCAAACGGAAGCCCCATAGATTTAGATCTAAAAGAAACAAATATCTCAAGTGGTTATAATGGGATTCAATGTAGTTGGATTGTTGCTCAAATGTTAGGCAGTGACATAACCGATTTCGGCTATCCTGAAAATTACTGCATTTTAGAAGAATATTCACTTCAATTAATTTTAGAAGGTTTAAAATCTAAAAACTTAATTAAGAATATCCAATTTGTATCAGCATCAGGAGCAATGAGACTCGTTAATTTTTCAGAAACAATAAATGAAATATTAAATTTAAATACATTAATCAAATGTAATCCATATTACTTTGATAAATATCGAATCATCATTGATAGTTTGAAAGAATTTGCACCAAAAGAAAAAGAGAGAATTGAAAAAATAAAATCTAATATTGGTGCCAGATTTACTGAATTAAATGAGCATTCATTAGAAGATTATTATAAAAATATTGATGCGGAAATATATAAAAGTGCAATTGAAGAAATTGCAACTGCTAAAGGAAGAGAAAAAGGAATTCCAAAATCAAAATATGCTAACATTATTCTAAATAAAATAAACACCAAAGAAGACTTTTCTATTCTGTTTAACAATGAATTGGATTTTCTACTTAAATAAAGATACATCTGCTAATCGAGTAGACGGCCCCGCCAGATCTCTCTGACGAGGTGCGCCTCTCACACCACCGTACGTACGGGTCTCGTATACGGCGGTTCACTGGATTGTAGGTTGCGTTTTGAGGTAATAGGAAAGCATTGATTCATATCCTTTTCTTCTTAGGCGCGACAAAGTAATAGTGGTTACCAAAATCGGGCTCTGGGCTACTGCCCATCCCCCTTTTCTGGTACGGCTCCATGCATAGGCGAATAATAAACCGTACAAAAAACATAACCCTGGAAGATGACCAATAGAATAGCCATAAAAATGATGTTAGGAATACTGCTAGCGGTAATTACATTTCACTTATGTATAATCGCCCAAGTAATACCTTATGAAATCACTTGGGGAGGAAGGTTAAAATCTGAACAGGAAATGTATGTTTTTGAAGGCATTTCCATTGTTATCAATTTGTTTTTAGCTTTTGTGTTGCTGATGAAAGGGGGGTATATCAGCGCCTACTTTCGAGAAGGCGTCGTCAACGTCCTACTTTGGGGGTTTTTTATCCTGTTTTTACTGAATACCATCGGAAATATTTTTGCAAAAACAAATTTTGAAAAGTCGTTTGCCGTACTGACACTTATTTTGGCTATCCTTCTCCGGAGGGTATTGCGAAAAACTACAGGCAACCATCATCGAACCAAAAGCAGTATCACCCTAAATGACCAGTAACCGTTGAGTCGGGGAACGGACGACACTACCTCAGCAGCCGTAGCGCAGCTTCGATCAGGGTGTCCCGGTTTCGTTGGATGTCGATATCCCTCATTTGCACCGGAATGTCCACGCCTACCCCCGGTTCGATCTGCTCTCCTTGAAGGTCGACGGTTTGGGTGACAGATAGCCTGTACTGCCAGCCGTTGGGCAGCTCGCCCGAGGAAGGAGCGCCCCCTCCCCCGCCGGTCTGATCCCCCAATACGGTGACATTTGGCAGGGTCTTCATCATTTGCGTAAAAAACGAAGTGGCACTGTAACATGCCCGGTTGGTCAGCACGATCACTTTCCCCTGAAAGCGGCGGCCTTCCCGGGAAGGGAAGGATAAAGTCTGCCATTCGGAGAAATCATCTGGCCCTGGCCCTGTTTTTCGCCGTTCCTTGGCATAAGGTACTTCCTGCTCCGTAAAACAGGAGGCCAGCTTTCTGGCATTGCCCAGATTACCTCCTCCGTTGTTGCGTACATCAATAATAACCCCCTTAAGCGGGGCAGCTCTTTGCATCACAATCTCCAGGTGGCCTTCGGCGATGGTATTGGAAAAGGAGGGATAGTAAATGTAAAGCACAGAATCCACGACCTGGTTGCGAAGTGGACCGGTGAGCCGAAAATCCCGCCCGAGATAGTTCCTTTCGACGATGGCGCTGTTGAAATTTGCGGGATGTCCCAAATACCAGTCCCAGTTTCTGCTTCGGTCAAATTCGGAGGTGAGATTGACATGGCCATCCTTTAATTCATACAGCATGTCGGCCATCAGATCAAAGAGGTCCTGCCGGCTCATTTGTTCCTTGACCAAAGGCCGGTATTTCTCCCGGACTTCCTCCCAACCGATATCCTTGAGCTCGAAGAAAGAATAACGGTTTTTCACATCTTCCCAAAGAAAATCAAAGTTGGAAAGGTTGTCGGATTTCGGATCCTGGCTGATCAGATGTTCCTCACAGGATACCAAAAAGAATGATATGGCGAAAACAAGAACTTGGAGCAACCTCTTCATAAGCGTGCAGAAAGGCTAAAATACCATAACCCGCCACTATGGGTAACTGTATTGGTAGAATTCAACCGATAGAATTCGTAATTATATCCCAGAGAAAGCCTGTTTCCGGATTTCAGCGGATAGATAAAGCGGGGCTGAAAACCGAAATTCCATGAATTGCCGGGATGAATGACCTCGGCAGAATGCACCAGGCCCTTGGCCAAGGTGGATTGCTCCTTCAGAAACCCGGTAGGGAAACTGGAGGTGTAAGAGGGCCGGATCATCAGGCCTAGCAGCTGTACATAAGCCGATCCCGAAAGGAATACCTCTCTTCCATTGAGCTCAAACGGAAGGCTGTATCTGGCTGCCGGACCGATGTTGGAGAAATATTCGTAATGATCGTTAAAGTTGACGTAGTTCTCATTCAGCCGGTGGCTGAAGGTATTGTTGATCAACCAGCCCCAATGGATGGCATGGCCCATATCTTCGTTTTTCTGGTAAAAATGGGCGACCTGTATATTTCCGCGGGTATACCGGATGGGGTTTTTATACTTGTTGTGTTGCAGTCCCGTAGAGAGGTTCAGGGAAAACTCCGTGACATGCTTGATAGAAGTCCTGTGCCAAGCCATCCCCGCAAAAAAGCCATAACCTGAATACATCAACGGCGACATCCCTTTGTCCCGGCTGGCAATCGGTTCCACCCCGCTCTTGATCAAAAAATAGTCGGACTTTTGGGCGGAGACGGTCATGGCGTTAAACCCAAAAACCCACAGAAAAAACCAGGGACTCGATTTCAAAAAAAGTAAGGTCTTGGCTTTTTTGTGGTTCATGGGAGATTTCCACCTTGGTTATTGGATGATTTGCAATGGACTTTTCGCTGACGGTCCGAGGTACCCCGCATCACTTCATACTCCGGGGACTTGGACCTCAAGGAAATTGCCTCTTAATCTAGGGAAAAGATTTTAATTAACCATAGTGCATGGGCTGATTCGTGGTGATTTGTTCGGTTCTCCCTTGCCCGGAGACGGAGGTTTGAAGACCGGAGAAGGAAGACTGCTTCCCTCTCCGGTCTGGTTACTTCTTCCTCTCCAACCAATAATATCTTTTCCCTGTTTGCTCCAAGAGTTCAGGGTAATTTCCCTTCAGGATGCTTTGCATCATTTCGGGGAGCAATTTAAGGTCCCACATCAGGGAAGCGGTCTGGATGCTGTAGGCGCTTTCCGGAAGCTGGTTTTTGATAGCTTCCTCGCAGATGATATAATCATAGCCACTTAAAGCTTCCTCGTAGCCCTCTTTGGGAAGATCTGTCATTTGATAATCCTTGCCCAGGCCTATCCTCATCTTGCTGCCGGTATGCAAGTGCCCGATAAAGGCTACCTTGCTTCCCTTTGGGATACCGTGGCGTTCCACAAATTCCTTCACCTGGGTACCCTGATGGGGTAAGGACAACTGATAAGTGACAAAAGACAGGTTAAAGAAAATCAACATCAGCGACACCGAAAGCCAAAAATAGAGGTCACGTCTGGCTTGGAGGTTTTTGTAGAGCAGTGCCATCGTGACCAATCCCAACAGCATTCCCGGAAAGACATACCATGCCGCTGCCATTCCGATATTTAAAAACAAGGCTGCCAGCCACACGACGACATTTAGTCCCAACAGGAAATACAGGAAGCCGGCTATTAATTTGCCGTTGGCAATGGATGGACGCTGTGCCAACAACCAGGCGAGGCCAATCCCCGCCAAGGGAATGACCGGCAGCAAATACCTTTCATAAAACTTGGTCACCAAGGCAGACATGAAGATGATACCGATGATCCATACCACTACCCACCAGAAAAAAGCTTTGTCCTGACGAACCAAAGTGGCTACGTTGGTTTTGATATTTTTCAAGGCCAAAAAAGCCCAAGGGAAGAACATCACCACCATCAAAATTATCGCTAAGGACAGGTTGATAAGCATAACCCAGGTTCTCCCGGCAACCCTTTCCCCCACTTGGTCGCCAAGGAAAGAGTCCAGGTAGGTGGCTCCGAATTTCCAGTACATGGAGAGGAACCAAAAAACGGCAATGGCCACCGCCACCAAAATTGAAGGAAAATGCAAAAGTTTCTTTAGACTTATTCTCTGCCAAGGATTGAACAACAGATAAAGCAAACCCAAACCGCCGATCGCCACCGCGGGCAATCCTTTGGCCTGAAAGGCCAGCCCCAAGCCCACATACAATATCCACAGGTATTTTTTGGGAGCCAAGTTGCCGTATTTCAACAAACCCGCGAATCCCCAAGCGCTAAAAGTGATGCACAGGGCCAGCAGGATATCCGGAATCGACCGGGTACTGCTAAAGATCAAGACAGGGTGGCTGGCGGCAATCAGACTGCTCAAGACAGCGATTTTTTTGTCCGAAAAAGTTACCATGGCAATCTTGTGAACCAAAACAACCGTAAACGCACCTGCCAAAAGGAAGAAAAGCCTGGAAGAAAAGGGACTGATACCGAACAATTCAAAGCCCGCCAACACCCCCCAATAAGTCAGGATGGGCTTTTTGAACCTCAACTCACCGCTGCCAAGATAGGTGGTCAGGTAATCCTTATTTTGGATCATGGTGACCGCCGCATCCGAATAGTACATTTCATCCGGATAATGCATATGAAAATCCAGGGCAAATGGACCTATCAAAACAATAAAAAGCAGCGCAATAAACCAGGGCGATGCCTGTAAATCTGTATTGATCCTCCTCATAAAATTGACAATAAACGCCAAAGTTACGAAGGTTTGATAGAAATCTCTTATTCAAGGGGGATAAGTAGGGAAGCGGAATATGGCCTGTTGGAAGCCAAAAGCCGGAATTTCACCGGAGCAATGCCCTTGCATATGTTGCCTCCCTGTACCGCTCTTAGCTATTGCTTCTAATAAAAAAAGAGGCTCAGAAAAGATCTGAGCCTCTTGAACATCCTGTTTCAGGCTATTCCTTTATCTGGTAAAGCGTGTTGAACAACAATTTGTAGGTCCCATGGGCCTGTGCCCTAAAGGTAATCTCTGGGCTAAAGGCATAGAAGTAACCTTTGCCTATTGGAGCTGCGAAGGAGGTGATACCGTCCTTGAGGTAAGACTGTCCCCATCCCCAGCCGCTTTTCAAGGGCTTATCCGAATCAATCCACGAAAGCGCCTTCAGGCCTTGGCCCAAGGCCTCCGGCTTGAACTTATAGACCGGGCTGTTGTTGAACATCACATCAACTTCCCCAGCCATTCCCCAGTTGGCAGCCTGGGAGGGATCCAACCTGGTTTTTAGGATACTGCCCGGAACATAATATTTTTCTCCGGGAAGGGGTTTTTCTTTTCCGTCTTTGTCCAATTCGAGTAAGGCATTGGCAACCGGCAATCCAAGATGATAGGCGAGGGATGTACTGCTGCCGACTGTTATTACTTTCCCGCCTTTCTCTATAAACTGCTTCAATTGGGGAACGGACTTCTCCACAGTGATGCTTCCCAAAGTGGCGTGGAGCTCTGTGGGTATTTCATCCTTCTCAGGCAATCTGCCGTACCTCATCTCTGTTCCTCCTACCGGGGGAATACCACCGCTGATGAATAGGATAGCATCATACTTCGAATTCAGGTTTCCCCCATCAATTTCATTCGGGAACACCACCTGAAAGTTAAAATGATACTGTTCCATGATCCAACGCACCCATCCTGAAGGCATAGAGCCACCGTAGTTGTCAAATAAAGCAATCCTGCTTGGGCTAATTTTCACCATTCCAGAAGTATCCTTTATTTTCACCCCTTCAGCCTGTGTACCCATCGCTTCATTGGAAGCAGTGAGCAAGTCATGGCCTTCTTGTGGGACATAAAATGAACCTGCCGGAAATTCACCGAAGGGTTCATTGATCCTAAACACCTCAATACCCGACTTTAACAAATCATTGACCACCACAAAAGAATTGTTGATCTGCGCACTCAGCATATAGCCGGTTTTAGATAATTTAAGATCGCTGGCTGGAGGGGTTTGGAGTTCACCATAAGCCACTTGTTCAAAGGGACCATCAAAGCCTTCCAAAATTCTGTCATAATCTGCACCCATCTGAAAGGCCAGGGTCCAGCCTGCAGCATCATAGGGTCTCACCGGAGGCCCTCCCGGATACTGGAAATCATTGGGGTAATCCTGAGGCTCAAACATATCGAGGATGTGCGGCCTGAAAGCTTGGTCCGTTTTGAGGATATAGGATCCTTTCGGATAGGACTTCCCTTGTACGGCAAAGGCCTCCTTGGCTTTTTCCACTCTTATACCTGTTCTGATCAGCGCATTGACAAATTGTATGGCAGTGGCAAAATCCTTCTGCCCTGCAGGAATAATATATCCCCGGGGATCCCGTGATGCCGGAGCTTGATAGACACTGTCATAATAAAGGAAGGGGATCGTGCTCGCCCTGAAGCCTTCGACAGGTTTGGCTTTGCCGGCTTTCACATCCTTATCAAAAGCAGTTTGGATGGCCTCTACCTTTTTTGGATAAGGCGTCCAAAAATCGTTGCTGCCTTTATTGATGGAGTTTTTACCCATAGAATAGATGTTGTACAGCAAATGGTCGCTGTTCCTTGCCGCATAATCCAGTACAGCATAATTCATCGACACAGAATAATCGATAGACTGGCGGAAGTGCCATGTCTTTTGAGGAGTTACCGGATTAGGGGTATTGTTGTTGGGGATAAGCCTATCGGGAACGAGGGGAACATTTTCCGGAGTCGGGCCACCGATAATTTCCGTCAAGATACCGATCATATTGTGGAAGTGTGTAGTCGTTCTCAACCCGCCATTGTACCAAGTAGAAAAGGTAGAGCCTTCCAACCTGGTAAAGCCAGGTTTGTTTTCAGCATTCAGGCGGTTATACATCGCCGCTCCTACGGCATCTATCCCGGTGACCATCATGGGATCAAACACATGGTTAAATGGATTTCTGTAGGGAGGTCCCGCCAACACCGATCCTGCCGGACCCCTTTGGTGGTGGTTGTACATGATTTGTGGGATCCAGTCAACAAAAAGCTGCTGGCCCATATTGCGGGACTCCTTCATGTTCATGATGTAAAAATCCCGGTTGTTGTCATGCCCGATGTATTTTTGATACAGTTTCGGCAGATAGGAAAGACTTCTTTTTTCAGGATCCGCTTCTCTCATGTACCAATTGGACACGAGTTCCTGCCCATCGGGGTTGGCATGGACAAAAAGGATAATGACATTGTCGAGAATTCTCTTTGTTTCGGCATCCTCTCTGGAGAGTACTTGATACATGGTTTCGATCAGTTGGTGAATCCCCACGGTCTCGGTGGCATGTAGCCCTCCGTCGATCCAAACGACAGCCTTTCCCTCTGCCGCCAATTCCCTTGCCATGGCCTCATCAAGGCCTTCTGCACGGGCCATTTTGGTCGAAATTTCTCGGTATCTGTCCAGCTTCGCATGGTTTGCTTCAGAAGTGACCACCATCATGTACTGGTTCCGCCCTTCCTCGGTCTCACCGATCACTTCTAACTTGGCCAGTTTGGAGGCATCCGCCAGCTTTTTCAGATAAGCTTCTGTTTGTGTAAAGTTGGCCAGGTGGTAATCATCCCCGATATTAAACCCGAAATGTTCTTTTGGTGAGGGGACCTGGCCCACTGCAAAATGGCTTATAGAGCAAAAGAACAGCACTATTGCTATAAACACGTTATTTTTACTTTTCATAAAGTATATTGTTTTTTTAGAATATCGAAATTTTAGAGACTATGCCGCTCGGTATCATCTTTTTAGACACTAAGGAGAACTGTTTCACAAGGCCGATTTGATGAATTCCCTTCAATCTTTGAGGATGGCCTATCGTGGTCTAGAAATTACCTGCCTTTTTGAGTACACGCATCTTTTTAGGGAAATACCAAAGGATAAATCCAGAGGCCGTTAAAATCAAAATACCTAAACCCAGAACATTCATGCTTATCAGCTTGAACTCGTCACTGATGATAGAACCATCATGCACCTTTTCAATCCAATCAGAATGCCTTCTTGCCACAGAAAGAACCTCCCCAGTACTCCCCTCCAATTGTACCTCCCAATACCCTTGGGTAAACAACACCTTCACCACGCCCTTTTCAGGTCGGACTTCTAGCCGATCAATGGAATTATCCCCTAGTCCTTGTGCAGAATCGAGTGCTGCAGCCGCAATAGCGGACATATCAGAGATGGAAATCCATAGAAAGGACTCTTCACTAAGCCTATTTTGCGTAGGGGGTTGAAGCAGGTCAATATTTTTTTTCCAACCCAACAACAAACCTGTAAGGCTGCTTATAATAAGAAAGACGGCCAAAAATAATCCCAGAAAGCGGTGATACTTCCGGTAATCTCTTAACATGTCCCTCAGGCTATTGATCTTTTTGTTGGATTCTTGGGTAGTGAGCATTTATTAAAATTGAATTTTTAGAACCAAAGATTTTACCAGCGAAAAAAGTCTGGATTTTAGCGCCCTTGCCATGTTTTCTTGATTTTATGGATCAGCCTAAGTGGGATCACAGTTGCCTATGATAAAAAACAACTGCAATCCCTTTGTTTCAAGACCAACCCAACAAGCTAGTCATTACTGCGGCCCTGGATGTCGAAACCTTCCAAATCAACTGCAGCGAATTCATTCTTCAAGTCTTCCCACTTGGCTTTTAATTCCTGGTAACGAACATATGCATCATTGCCTGGACGTTGGTCTGCCCTACTCAACATTGATCGCAGATAGCCAAGTTGAGCAATAAGTCTGGGCTGCATGTAAGTCCCTTCTTCAGTGACCAATTGTTTTTGAAGGCTTTCTAACTTTTGATCTTCATTTTGGCCCCTTTTATCCTTACCCAATTTTGCTAAAGCTGCTCTTCTTTCTGCTATTTGAGCGGCTACTTTCTTTGTATTATCTTCCAGTTCAATAATTTCCATGACCAATTTGACCTGAGCAGCTAAATCTTCCTCATCGATCTGTTGGTATTGCAAACGCGGATCAGCCAATACCTCAAAGCTTTGCGTAAATTCCTTACCATCCACCGTTAGCCGGGCATGATAAACTCCTGGGCTTACCATGGGCCCTCTTTGGAAGCTTCTGCTGGGCTGCTGATCCCATGGACCCGGATAGGTCATATCCCATTTGAACCGATGAGCTCCGGGCGTTACTTTTATATCCGCTTTAGTGTCTCTAAAATAGAAGTTGGTGGACATGTCCGTTTGTTGCCGATCAGAGTTTTCATTTTTGCCGCTATAGTGGCGAATAACCTGTTGGTTTTGATCCAGTATTTCCAAGGTTATGTTTTCTGTCGGTTCAGATTTCAGTACATAGTCAATGTCAACAGAGGCGGAGGGATAAAAAGGCACTTGATCTCCATAACTTCCTCTGTAACGGAAACGAAAAGCGTCCTTGGGTTTATAAAGGAAATCTCCGGATGCATTTCTTTTGGCTTCAGCTAACTGATGCAGTGGAGTGATATTATCCATGATCCAGAAAGAACGGCCCATGGTAGATAAAATCAAATCCTGACGAAAAACCTTTATATCCGTAACGGCAGTGATAGGAAGATTTTTTTGGAATGACTGCCAGCTTTTTCCATCATCAAGTGACAGATAGAGACCATATTCTGTACCTGCATACAGTACCCCTTCTTTATCCGGATCTTCCCGAACCACTCTTGTAGGGTTGTCATCAGGAATTCCGTTCTCACCGTCTGTAATCAACTCCCAATTTTCCCCATAATCCAGGGTCTTGTAAATGTAGGGATGCCAATCCCCTAACTGATACCGCAGGATGGCTGCATAAGCTTTACCTGCCTGATGCGGTGATGGAGAGACACAGTCTACCCGACCACCTTCAGGAAGCCCTTCAGGTGTCACGTCATTCCAAGTTTTTCCTCCATCTTTTGTCACATGAATAGGTCCGTCATTAGCCCCTACCCAAATTACTCCTTCTTGTACAGGAGACTCGTTGATATCATATATGGCGCTATAATACTCTTCACCGGTTACATCTCTTGTGATCGGACTACCCGAAATCACTTGTTTGGAGGGGTCATTGGCAGTAAGATCTGGAGAGATTCTCTCCCATGTTATTCCGTCATCCGTGGTCCTATGGATAAACTGTGATCCATGGTAGACTACATCGGGATTGTGGGGGGAAACATGGATGGGCGCTACTCGCTGAAAGCGATAGGTGAGGTCTTCGGGGTTATGGCCGTATATATTGGTTGCCCCTACATAAAACTGTTGCTCCTGCCCTGTACGTTTGTCATATATCCCAAAGCGGCCCTTGCAATTGGAATAAACAATATTGTGGTTGCCGGGTTTTGGTACGGCCGGTCCAGTTTCACATCCCCCGACGACGACCCAATAGTTTTCTGCTCCGGCAGGTGATTCATAGGGAGGCAGACTGGGTACCGCGATGGTCGTATTATCCTGTTGTCCTGCATAAACCCAGTAAGGATACTGGTCATCTACTTCAATTTGATACAGTTCTGCGGTAGGTTGGTTGTGCTGTGAAGACCATGTTTTCCCTCCATTGGTCGTCACATTTACCCCACCATCATTGGCTTGGATAAAGAGCGAAGTATCACTGGGGTTCATCCACATGTCGTGGTTATCACTATGAGGCGTTGACATGGTTTTCCAGGTTTTGCCTCCATCCTTAGATTTAAAGAAGCTTGTTGACATTGAAAATATGACATCAGCATCAAGTGGATTGGCTTTTATATTGGTGTAATAAAAAGGGCGATCCAATAGGCCGTCATGATTGCTCACCAGCTCAAAGGACCCCCCTTGATCATCTGACCTATAAAATCCGCCTTCATCCCCTGGAGCCTCAACCAAGGCATACAGCCTGTTTGGATCCGCTTTGGAAACGGCCAGATCTATTTTACCGATCAGGCCCTTTGGCAAACCATTCTCCATTTTTTTCCAGGTTGTTCCTCCGTCGGTAGATTTATAAATCCCCCCTTGACCATCCGCTCCGCTGATGACCGTCCATGGCTTACGCTCCGTTCTCCAAAGAGCGGCATAAATAATATCGGGATTATTGGGTGCAAATTCCAAGTCAACCGCACCGACGGTGTCTGAATGATACAGCACCTTATCCCAATTTTTGCCACCGTCTAAGGATCTGAAAACCCCACGCTGTTCGTTCGGCTGGAAAGGCTGACCAATAGCTGCCACGAAAACAATATTCGCGTTTTCGGGATGTATTTCCACTGCCCCTATCAATCCTGCATCTTTAAGGCCAATATCGTCCCAGGTTTTACCGCCATCAGTCGTCTTATAGACACCTTTGCCGGCAATGACATTAGACCGGATTCCATCAGAGCCGGTGCCCACGTAGATAATGCTCGGATCATCCTGGAATACACTTATTGCTCCGATGGACGGGGAGGCAAAATAACCGTCTGATATGTTTTTATAGGTAATCCCATAATCATCTGTCTTCCATACACCGCCACCTGTACTTCCCATGTAAAATGTGCCGGGTTCGCGTTCGACGCCCGCAACTGCGGTGACCCGTCCTCCTCTAGTAGGACCGACATTTCTAAAACTCAATGAATTCATGTATACTGAATCAGAGAAAACGGCATCCTGCCCTTGTGAAAGAAGGGGAGACAACAACAATGGAATTAGATAAAAGAGCGATCGCTTTAGTTTATGCTGTTTCATATTTGAATAGAGGTTAGTGTATATTCAGGTTTCGGATTCATGGTAGTTATGTATGTGGTTGGGCATCTCATGGGACGTTTTTAAACCTCACCCCTACCCTGCAATCGGCTAATTCACCTCTGGATTCGTCGCAGTCTTTGTAGTTGTAGGTTACTATTCTGGTCCCATCACCCATGGTCAAAGCAAACTTGAACAGGAAATAATCATTGACGGCTACAGAAGAAAGATCTGTACCGGTAATTTTTGCCAATTCCGCAGGCGTAAAACTGTAGGTTTTAGGGAATGTGGTTACTTTTTCGAGCAGCATATCTGAACTTCCTATGATGCTGGGCAAAGGGAATTGGCTTTCGTTGGGGTGTACCTGGGCATAAGAGAGGGTTATGGGGTAAACAGGTACCGTGTTTTCCCTTTTGTTGAAACTGATATAAACCTCAATTTCAGATACCTCCACACGTCCATCTGCGTCATAATAATCCAGCTCCCATTCAAACCTTTGGGAGGTAGCAAAATCCGGTACAGCCATATTGAAGAAGGAAACCTTGGCGGAAGGAAAGGTAGGCAGGGCTGATGCTTCAGCATTTAACCTGACCTTGGGCGCAGCAGCAAGCTGGAATTTTTCCCAATCATAGTCTACTGAACTACAAGAGATGATGAACAAGCCTAAGAGAATGAGATATAGATGAGCCTTCATAAATTTGATTTTGCAATGAGACATTTGTTTTCGTGTTTTTTATTTTCTCCAGAACACCGGGACAATCTGCTGATCTCTTTGAAGCTGTTCGCGGATGTTAACCACGGTCTCGTTCGACGTCAGTTCTGTCTCAGAAAAGTATAGGCGTTCAGGAAACACATCGAGTGGCGCCATAAGATCCTCTAATACCGGGAGGCCAGTCCTTCGGTAGTCATTGTAGGATTCCACGCCGTTGCCATACATGGCGATCCATTTTTGCATCATTAGGATCTCCATCTTCCTCTGATCATTGGCATTTTCGAATTCCGTCAATAACCTTTGGGTAAAACCTGTCATAGTTTCTTCACTGATAGGAAATGTTGGAGCAAGAGAATTAATAGACTGAAAATGAGCAATCACCGCTTGCCGAAGCAATTCTCCGGCATTTTCCCCTGTGCCCAGAGTCAAGGCTGCCTCTGCACGGTAGAACTTCACCATTGCGTTGGTTATAAAAGGCTGTATACCTGCCCCGGTTCCGTCGCCGTTAGCAAAGAGTGCAACTTTGAAAGAATTGGAACTTGTACCTCCGACTGCGCCTATATTGGTTAAATAAAGGTTGTCTTCCGACAAGGAGGGAACCATGCCATTGTCATACAATCCGGCAGAAGGGTAAACCCCTACAATAGCAACAGTGCTTTGGTCAGCCGGGGAAGACGTGCCGTCCCCCGGATATCGGCCATAATAACCTTCTCCAACTTGTGAGTTTGCCAGGCCGGCCTTTTCATTCATTCTAAAAATATAGTACCTCAGCCTTGGGTCATCCTGCTCCATCAGCCGGTCCACAACCACCATACTCATATAGCCATCTCGGCTGGGAGAATATCCCGTGACATACCAAGGGTGTCTGGAATTGGGCGAGGTATTTGTCCCATATTTGAAAGTAAAATCATCGGCATTGTCACCCATCAAAACGTCTTGTTCCAATATGTCAAGAATTCTTGCCCTTGATTGTTCGGGATCCACCTTCCTGGTCTGCAAATACATTTTCAGCTTTAAAGAATAGGCCATCTTCTGCCATTTTTCCTTTGAACCTTGATAGAAAAGATCGGCTGAACTGGAGACACTGAATCCTTTCTCCATATCCAAAAGAGCTTCATCAATCAGGTTCAATAGATCATTGTAAATCTCGGCACCGTTGTCAAACTTTGGATCAGGTATCTTAGCCGCTTCAAAATAGGGCACGTCGCCCCAAAGGTCTACCATCAGGCTATACAAGTAGGCTTTTTGAAGCTTGGCGACCGCTACGTATCCCCAGTTCCCCTGTAAGGTTCCTTCTTCGATGATCGTTTCAAGGTCAGGAATGGCACCTGTATAAAACCCCAGCCAAGAACTTTGAAAAGTACTTCCCGTTTGGTTGTAGCGATTGAGGTTTCCTGAAGCCCGATGCTGCGCCACTGCGGAAGCCCCTCTGTTGATGGCATCGAAATTACCCACAATTCCAAGCTGGGTGGCAGGCAGCAAAAGGTTTAATTGAGCAACGGTCGGATTGTTGGGGTCAGCATTTATATCTATAAATTCCTCACATGAACTCATGAATAGTAAAAAGCCTCCAACGACTATCTTTGATATAAAATGGTTTATTTTTTTCATAGCTTATTTGTTTAGAAACTTACGCTCAGGTTGACACCATATCTTCTCGTCGGAGGTACACCAAGTTGGTCATAACCCATGTTGTTAGCTCCGGAGGTGCTGATTTCAGGATCATAATTCATGGCAGCAGGCGTATTGGGAGCGTTGTACCATAAATTTCGTCCACTGATGGAGACATATGCACTCCCCAGAGGCGTTTTGGAAAGGAGTACTTTTGGAAGCGTGTATCCCAGCGACACTTCTCTTAACCTGATCACAGTGGCATCGAACACATTAGCCGCAGCTATCCCGCCCGGACCGAAGCCTCCACTAAAGAAGTACTCGTTGTAGCTCACTGCGGTATTATTGGGAATTTTATTGCCGGTTTCATCCAACAAGGGGGTTCTCGTGTTTACATCCCCCAACACTCCATGGTGGATCAGATGCGGCCGGTCCTCACTGTCTTTCAATGCTCCGCGTGAATACATCTCTCCTATTGTTGTAGAAAGAATATCCCCTCCCTGCTTCCAGTCAAACAAGAAGTTGAAGCTTAAGCCTCTCCAGGATAGAGAGTTGTTGAGTCCAAGCATAAAATCAGGATTGGGATCCCCAATGGGCTCGCTCGTAGCGGAAGCAATAGGTTTGGACAGCTGCGGATTAACAAGAATGTTGCCTTGGTCATCTCTGGCATAATTGCTTCCATAGATCATCCCGTAGGGCATGCCCGCAATGTGGACATTGCCGCCGTAGGTAAGTTGGGCGAAATTGCCGATATCCATCACCATATTTCTATTTCTCGTGAAGTTGGCGTTGATGCTCCAGTTAAGCCCTCGGTCTGAAACCAAGGGATTGGCAGTTGCTGCGATCTCGATGCCTTTGTTAGAGGTTTCCCCAAGGTTTATGATTCGGGTAAGATATCCTGAAGACGGCGCCGCATTGACGACGAAGATTTGTGAGGTGCTCCTTTTGTCGTAATAGGTCAAATCAAGCACAAATAAATTGTGGAACCATCTCAATTCCGTCCCTATCTCAAATTCGGTGATGAACTCGGGTTTGAGGTTGCTGTTGGTCAGCATATTGGACAAGGTTTGCGTGCTGACATTAGAGTTGTTGGCATTGGAAAAGGGAGAGCCCAATCCACCAAAATTCGTGTTGGCATTAAAAACGTTGATGGTTTGGTACGGATCAGCCTCGTTGCCGACACGGGTATATCCTACCCTCACCGAACCGAAGTTCAAAACCGAATTGGACATCTTCAACGCCTCTGTAAAAATCAGCGATCCGTTGACCCCTCCGTATAAATAGCTTCTATTTTCGGCTGGTAAAGTGGAGGAGACATCATTTCTTCCTACGAAGTTAACAGAGGCAAAATCCTTGTAATCAAACGTCAGATCAGCAAAGAAGGCGTAATACCGCTGCTTTCTCAATGCTTGATTGTTGGGGATATTGGCCAAAGTAATGGTGGTAGTGTTGCGTATATCCCTTATGCCAGGAACTATGATCCGATCTCCGGAGAAAGCCGACCTTCGGGTAAGCCGCTGGTTGATGTTATTCCCTAATATGCCTCTAAAGGATAACTCCGGAGTAATATCCGCCTTAACTGTAGCCAGCAAGGTATTGTCTAATTCCTGCCGATAAATAGCGTCCGTGTTTATCGTCCCGTCCGCATAGTCACTGGATCCTTTGCCTAAAACGTTAATTCTATTGTCGGTATATCCATTGAACCCGAAGGTGTTCTGAATGTTCAGCCAGGACGTAACCTGATTTCCGACGACAAAAGTGCCATAGTACCTGTCCACACTACTGGTGGACAAACTGTTCTTGACTGACCAATAAGGATTATCCACCGCCCTGTAGAAAACATTCGCTCCGGTTTCCGGATGTTCAAAAGGCAGGTTGGTCAGATCATAACTTCCCGCCAGGTACATCAGATTTTCCATGACAGACCCTGATCCACCAATTGGCGGACTCTGTTGGTCTGTTTTCACATAATTCAGCGTACCCCTGACCGTAAAGCCGTTCTCTAATTCGGCGTTTCCTCCAACGTTGAATGAAGTTCTGGTCACGCTGTTTCCAGGGACCACACCTTGGTTATCAGTACGGCCCAATCCCACAATCAGACCTGCCTTCCCTGTTCCCGCATTGATGCTCAGGGAATTTTCATAGACATGCCCGGTCCGGAAGAAATTCCGTTGGTTTTCGCCTGAATAAGATCTATAAGGCACTTCGATAGGAGTAACGCCGTCGCTTTCATAAAACTCCGGGAAATCACTTGAGGAATAGGAAGCAGCCAATGGATGGGGAATAGTGGGCCTTGAACTATATGGACTTCCAAAAGCGCCAAAAACGCCGGGCCTATAGTCCCCGCTAGTACCTTGTCCGTACCTATGCTGGTATTCGGGCAACCCCGAGATTTCTTCCATAGAGTAGGAAGTATTGTAGGTGACCTCCATCCCTTTTCTTCCAGTCGATCCAGATTTGGTAGTAATAATAATAGCCCCGTTTGCAGCTCTGGATCCATAAAGGGCCGCAGCGGCAGCTCCCTTAAGGACTGTCATACTTGCTATATTATTGGGGTCAATATCAAAGGCCCGGCTAGGGGTCGATTGGCTGGATTGGGTCTGCCTCGGCCCATCGGCTGGAGCAAAAGTGGAATTGTCAAAGGGAACCCCATCCACTACAAAAAGGGGCTGATTGTTATTCCCCAGCGAGGAGTTTCCCCGGATGGTTATGTTGGTTGATCCTCCGGCGACACCGCCGCCACCCTGGATATTGACGCCAGCGATCTTCCCTGTCATTGAGCGGATAGGATCCGGTTCGTTTCTCTGTGCTACCTTATCGGCATTTAGGGTAGAAACAGAATAGCCAAGGGTATTTGTATTTCTTTCTATACCCGCTGCTGTTACTACTACTTCGCTCAGTTCTACTTCTCCTCCAAGGGTTACCTCCAAGTGGGATAAATTACCCACGTTAGTCTCTACTGATTCAAAACCAATAAAAGATACCACCAGTACATTTTCGGAAGCGTCAAGCTGTAAAGCAAATTCACCGTCCAATCCAGATACAACTCCTTTTGAAGTTCCTTTTACAAGAACGCTAGCCCCTGGGATGGGCATGCTCGTCTCATCTACAATTATTCCGGTAATCTGCCTTTGCTGAGCAAAAACTTGGCCTTGCGACCAGAGAAACAGCCCTATGGACAAGCATCCAAGCATCCGCCACTTCCAAAAGAAAGAATCTTTGGTAATTTTCCTTTTCATAAATTGTCATTTTGAATAAACAAGAATCATCGAATCCGCTTTTGCCACGCTTTCAGTGAAGGTGGCAAAAACTCTCTCGGTTAATGTGGGCTTTTATAAATGGATATTTTGGGGGAGGGATAAAGTTAATCTAGCTGTAGGATCCTTTAGATTTACCTTTTTAAACTTACAAAAAATGACATTCTACAAAACAACCGTTTATGGAAATACAGGAAATAATATGGCCGCTTAATTCGTATTCTTTAATTTATAATATATTTCACTAAAACACTATTAGTGTATGATAACATCATTATTACCATGCAAAAAACTTTATAAATACAATTTTTATTTGCTGGTGAATTTTTTCACAACAACCGCTCATCCCATTAAGCAAGTATTGACAATGTCGTTTTTGTCAAAACGAATATAAATTCACCCATTTTTTAACGTTTTATCAATAAATTGTAAAATAGCAGTTCATATTTAAACCTACTTTAATTAAAAATTATAGATAATATAATTTTTATGTTTATTTTTGAACCGTTTGGTTAATTGATTCAAAGAACAGGCGTAAATTTTACCCTCTCGTTTGGCAATCCGCTAAAAAATCTAATTCAATACCCCCTCTTACGCATCCTTATGCCCAACACCGCTACGGTTATCTTATTTGAAATCACATTAATATGAAGGAAAGTCTACGGAAACCAAGGAGGAAAATGTCGACGTATGTCGGACGGACTCGCAAGAATAAATACCCGAGGAAAATTATCTTATTGTTTTTGATATCCGTGGGCTTGTCAACAACCGGGTTCTCACAAACCCTTACGATAAGAGATAAGGTGACGAATACCCCAATTGAAGGGGTTAACCTGATCAGCGAAAACCCATGGGTACATACCATCACTACCCAGGAAGGTCGCGCAGACATTACTGCTTTCAAGGGTTTGGATAAAATTGAGGTGCGAGCGATGGGATACAAGACTCAAATCAGTAGATATGAAGAGCTTGAAAAAAACAATTTTGAGGTCTTGCTAAGCCCTTTAAGCCTGGGCTTAGGTGAAGTAGTTGTTTCTGGAATCCGGTGGCCGCAATCCTCCGAGACAATACCATTAAAAATACATTCCATTCCTGCCAAAGAGCTTAGTTTGCATAACCCACAAACTACGGCAGATTTATTAGGGGTTACGGGTAAAGTTTTTATTCAGAAGAGCCAACAAGGCGGTGGCAGTCCGATGATCAGGGGGTTTGCTACCAACCGCTTATTATATACAGTAGATGGGATACGGATGAACACAGCGATCTATCGTGGGGGCAACATCCAAAATGTCATTTCGCTTGATCCCTTTGCCATCGAAAACACCGAAGTGCTTTTTGGCCCAGGCTCGGTAATCTATGGCAGTGATGCCATCGGGGGGGTGATGAGCTTTCAGACACTTACTCCCCGTTTGAGTTTATCGGATGATGCAACAGTTAGCGGAAACGCAAGCGCACGGTATTCTTCTGCTAACAAGGAACAAACCGGGCATTTTGACATCAATATGGGTTGGAAGAAATGGGCAATGGTCACCAGCCTTAGTTCTTGGGATTTTGACCACCTGAAACAAGGAAAACATGGGCCTGAGGATTATCTAAAACCTGTTCATGTAAAAAACATAGGCAGTGTGGACAGTGTAATATCCCAAACAGACCCATTACTGCAAATTCCCTCAGCCTACTCGCAAGTAAACCTTATGCAAAAAATTCGGTTTCGGCCGGAAGAAAATTGGAATTTGGAATATGGCTTTTACTATTCCAAGACCTCCCCCTATGGACGATACGATAGGCACAACAGAATGAGGAATGGCATCCCACGTTACGCAGAATGGGATTATGGGCCACAATCCTGGATGATGAATAACGTAAGTATCTCCCACGCGGGTAACAGAAAAATTTACGATCAGTTAACTGTTCGTTTAGCACAGCAAATTTTTGAAGAGAGCAGGATTGACCGAGCACTCAACAGCCCGGAAAGAAATATCCAAAAGGAGGAAGTCTCCGCTTACTCCTTAAACGCGGACCTCATCAGAAGCCTTAACAAAAGCACCATTTATTATGGGTTAGAATACGTGCAGAACAACGTCAATTCCACGGGTAAATTGATAAACATTTCTAAGGGGGACGAAATTAAAGGTCCCTCACGATATCCGAGATCGACGTGGCAATCCTTGGCAACCTATGTAAATACAAAGTATCCCCTATCGGATAATTTTACGGTAATGGCAGGTTTACGCTACAACCGGATTCTTTTGAACGCTGATTTCGATACAACTTTTTATTCATTGCCTATTACCACTGCTAAATTAAATAGTGGAGCAATGACCGGAAGCGTAGGAGGCATTTACCGCCCCTCCGAATCGTGGGAAATCAGGGCTAATTTTGGAACCGCATTCCGTTCTCCAAATGTAGACGACATGGGGAAGATTTTTGATTCGGAACCCGGTTCTGTAACTGTACCAAATCCGCATTTAGAATCCGAATATGCGTATAATGTGGACATGGGAATAGCTGAAATACTAGGGGATTTTATAAAATTTGATTTAACAGGGTATTACACTATTCTTAATCATGCTTTGGTAAGGCGGGATTTCCAGCTCAACGGACAGGACAGCATTGATTACAAAGGAACATTGAGCCGAGTCCAAGCTATTCAAAATGCTGCTACAGCCAGTGTGTACGGAGTTCAGGCAGGTCTGGAAATTAAGCTCTCCAAAGAATTTAGCTTTGCATCCCATATAAACTATCAGAAAGGCGAAGAAGAATTGGATAATGGTAGATCGAGTGCGTCCCGTCATGCGGCACCACAATTCGGTATTACCCGGCTTGTCTATAAGAACGACGCTTTTATTTTCCAGTTTTATTGTGCCTATCAAGGGCAGCGAGATTTTAAGGACTTAGCAGTAGAAGAACAGGAAAAGGATGAAATTTATGCGAAGGACATCAATGGAAACAATTATTCGCCCTCCTGGTACACCTTGAATTTTAAAGCCTTGTATGGGGTCACGGATAAAATTTTATTAAGTGCAGGGATCGAAAATATAACCGACCAACGCTACCGATCCTATAGCTCAGGAATCTCTGCGCCAGGACGAAATTTTGTATTTTCATTGAATTCAAAATTCTAACAATTACTTTCACCTTAGGCATATCTCCTAGCACGACTATCGTTTCTGCACCGGGCTAAAGAATGTTTGTTGTACTGGTCAAAAGCTCTGCGCCAGTAACTTTTCTTTTCGGCTATACACTTAAGAACAGCTTCTTTTGCCCGTTTTCCTGTCCCTTACGAAGCGCAGGGAAAGGGCCATTTTCGAGCCATTATTAATACCCGAACCTGTAAATCTTGCCGTCAAATCCGCAGACGAACAATTCATCTTGTTGATCGACGCCAAAAGAAGAGATGGGGAAATCTCCCCTTACCAATAGCTCATTGTTCGGAGTGCCACCGCCACTGACATCCAATGTCCAGATTCTCCCAGTGACATAGTCCGCATAGAGATACAGTCCCTGTAGCTTCTCTATGCTGGGGCCGCGGTAAACGAATCCACCCGTAATGGAGATATCCCCTTGGGTACGGTCGTATTCCCATACCGGCATTTTTAGACCCTCCTGCTCGCAACCGTTTTCGGGTTTGAAACAATGGGAAGCTTCCATAATATTCCAGCCATAATTCCCTCCCTTTTCAATCATGTTGATTTCCTCGTAGCGATTTTGCCCTACATCCCCCGTCCACAGGTTGCCATTTTCCGCATCAAAACTAAAACGCCACGGGTTGCGTAACCCATAGGCATAAATTTCTTTCCGAAAACCATCGGTATTATCTACAAAAGGATTGTCGGTAGGAATGGAATAATTGTTGCCGTCCTGGCTGCCGTCGACATCAATCCTCAAGATTGTACCCAGCAGGGTACCTAGATTCTGGCCATGTCCCTGGGGATCTCCTCCGGAGCCTCCATCCCCCACTGCGATATACAGGTAACCATCGGGTCCAAAGGACAGCTGTCCCCCATTATGGTTGGCATAAGCTTGGTCGAATTCCAACACTACCAGTTCCGTCGCGCTGTCTGCTTTATTTTCATCTGTGGAAGAAACCTGATACCTCGAAATCACCGTACGATCAGGGTTGGAGGCGGTATAGTTGACATAAAAATAACCATTGCTTTCGAAATCAGGATGAAAGGCGAGACCCAACAGGCCCTGCTCATTCCCTCCATCCTCCACCTGATCCTCAATATCCAGAAAAATGTCTTTATTTTCTGTGGTTGAATCATTTTCAAAAACAGAAATTACCCCCCGTTGCTCCACCACAAAAACCCTGTCGGAATCATCTCCTGCATGCTGGAAATCCACGGGTCGGATAAAGGACAATTGCGGAAAAGCCTCTTTAAGGACTATCTTGCCGTTGTCTTGCTGGTTGCCGCTCCCGTTTTCCTGGGTACAGCCAAGATTTATCCCAAGTAAAAGAAACGCGAATAACAAAGAGAAGGGAAATTTCATAATCGACCGTATTTAATCATGCTGTATCGATACTACCTGTTCGGTGTCAAATCCTGATGACCACTGTGGTGCAACAATGATGATCAGAGCCGACGAATCAATGATTCTTACCAAAACAAATGCCACTAAGGCCTCTATCTCAAAACAATTAAATACAACCAATAAATATCCATGAACCTGGCCCCCTTTTAGACCTGGTCGGGAATATTAAACGGTGCCCGGTAATCCTTCGTCAAATAAGCGTCTGCCTCCCGATCATTCACGAACTTCATCCTTTGGGGATCAAACTCCAATGTCCTGCCCAGACGGTATGCTATATTCCCGAGGTGAATGAGCGCGCAGGAATAAAACCCCTCACGGATATCTCCCTTGGCTAATCTTTGGTCATTGGAAACAATGGCTTGAATAAAATTTTCATAATGGTTGCCAAACCCGAACCCTTTTTCTCCCTCGACCCTTTCTTTGCCCATGTAGGCCTGCCATTCATTCAGATTTTTGGACATAAAACCTTCGGAACCATAAAAAAGATTGCCCACTGTATTGTCCGCACTTACCATATAAGTATTGCCCTGGGGGCTTTCACTTTTCACTCCTTCCCTGTTGGTGATCCAATGGCGAACTTCAAATTGCAGCAGCTTTTTTTTGTCCCCAGCTCCCTGGGGGTTTGGAAATTCAAAAACAGCCATTAAATCGTTTGGTGTCTGCTGGTCATCCTCAAACATAAAATGCCCACCTGTTGCGGTGATTTTGGTGGGGAGGGTCACCCCCAAACCCCATCGGGCAATATCCATTTCGTGGACACCTTGGTTGCCCATATCCCCGTTACCATAATCCCAGTGCCAGTGCCAGTTGTAGTGAAACCTGTTCTGCGAAAAAGGTCGTTTCTGGGCCGGCCCCAGCCAAAGATCATAATCCACCCCCGGGGGAACGGGCGCATCGGGCGTGGTTCCTATGGTATCCCTCCATTTGTAGCAAAGGCCTTTCGCCATATATACCTCTCCGAGACCACCTCGATGGAGAAAATCAGCCATGGTTTGCCCACAGGGATTACTGCGTTGCTCCGCACCATCCTGCACGATTACCTTGTACTTCTCTGCCGCTTCTACTAATTTTTGTCCTTCATAAAAAGTGTGGCAACAGGGTTTTTCCACGGAAACATGTTTCCCCGCCTGAATAGCCCAAATTGCCGCCAAAGCGTGCCAATGATTGGGTGTAACCACAGAGACCGCATCAATATCTTTATCTTCATAAAGTTTGCGCATATCCACATAGGTCTTAGGCTTGCCCAAACCTTTGTCGGTAAAGAACTTTTTGATCCTCGGGGCAAACAGGTTGGTGTCGACATCGCAAAGGGCTGCCACCCTCGCATTTTTGATCGCAGAGTAGGCCTCGATATGATTTTGCCCCATGCCATTGATACCGATTACCGCCAGGTTAACGCGGTCATTGGCTCCGATAATGGAGGCATAGGACTTGGCACTCATTCCCAAACCTGCCACTGCTAACCCTGCCGTACCAGCTAGGGTCTTAATAAATTCTCTTCTATCGGTCATATCTGAAATAAAAATTAAGCAAGGACACGCTTCGGTCCCTATTCCTTCAATAGTGAAATTATCCTTCTATCAGTAGCGTAGTATCTTTATCCGAAATAAGAGGGAACTCTTCTCCCAAGGTGATTTTAATATCCGGCCTTTCCTTTCTTAAAGAAGCCACCCCTTCGTCAGTGACTTGCGTCTGCCATAAATACAGCGACTTCAACTTAGGGAGCGCTTTCAGTACGGTCAAAGCAGGATCCGAAACGGAGGTTCCGTAAAGATTCAGGTAATTCAATTCCACCAAATCCGCCAACTGCGCGATACCCTCATCAGTGAGGGTGTTATTGGAAAGATTCAGTCTCGTAAGGGAAGCAAGCTTTCCTATTACAGCCAGATCAGCATCTTTCACCTGGCCCTGGGAGAAATCCAACCAAGCGATTTGATCTTTGATGGGCAGAAGCACCTGGATGTCCATTATGGACAAATTTTGCCCTGTAAAGGGCAGTCTGACCTCCAAAAAATGGCTACCCGGAATGATCTGTTTGATCACAAATCCCGCGGATGTAGCCGCGTTGATCAATGAAGAATCGGCGGCCGCGACCTCTCTGCTTGGCAGTCGGCTTTCCGTGGAAGCTATTCCCAAAACCCGCTCCAACTTGGAGGTGATATCGGCCTCCATCGTCAGAAATGCCATTTGCCTGGTGGCGGGTGCATCGTTTGCTATCCACCATCTGAGAATTTCCACCTCATCGTCTGTCAAGCCTGTCTTGCCCTCGGCTGGCATATAATCGTCATGGGTATTGGGAAGGATCACCCGCTGATACATCTGGCTTTTCTCCAAGTCTCCGGGAACAAGAGAGGCTCCATTTTTTCCTCCCTTAAGCATTTCTTCATGGGAAGTCAGCAGCAATTCCCCTTTGGTTTTGTCTGGGTTGTGACAGGAATTGCATTTTGCCTGGATCACTGGATGAATGACGTCCAAAAATATATCCGCCGAATCCAACACAGTAACGGGAGGCCTGGGAACAGCCTTAGGTTCCATCCCCGCCATCCTTCTCAAGGGATCAGGAGCGTATTGGAACAGGTAGGTGGATCCATGGGTCAGGTTACCCCCGTAATGACCCGTAAAAGTCAACAAAGCCAAGATGGGCAAAAAAACATAGGCGCTGTTGAATTTGGCGAACCTGGGATTCTCCTGCCTGACTTTCATCCGGCCCCAGTAAATCAATAGTGAAACGACTGCCAGCCCGATACCCATCCACTGATGCCAGAACAAAGTCTCCGTGTTATAATCGCCGCTGAAGGACAACATATACCCAAAAACGCAGGCCAAGACAGCACTTATTGCTCCTAGCAAAAGGACGAAATCCAATGAAGCGGCCAAGCTATTAAACTTTTTGCTCTTGGACACAAAGGCAATGATAACCGCTAAAAGTAAAAACCCAATAGGCAGGTGAACGACTAATGGATGGAACCTTCCGAAGAAAAGAATGAAATCAGGAACATCAACAAGCATAGAAGTTAAGCTAAAATATCGTGTGCAACCTTGCCATGTACGTCGGTCAATCTAAAATTCCTTCCTTGAAATTCGTAAGTAAGCTTTTCATGGTCAAAGCCTAGTTGATGTAAAATAGTGGCATGAAGATCATGCACGTGCATTCTGTCTTTTATGCCATAATAGCCGATTTCATCCGTTTCTCCATAACTAAAGCCCTTCTTGACTCCGGCACCTGCCATCCACATTGTGAAAGCCTCCAAATGATGGTCACGCCCCTCAAAACCTACACCGGTTCTGGCCTCCATCATTGGCGTTCTTCCGAACTCCCCTCCCCATACCACCAAGGTGTCTTCCAGCAAGCCCCTTTGTTTCAGGTCTTGGAGAAGGGCGGTCATGGGCTTATCTATGGCTTCACAGGATCTCCTCATCCCCTCTCCCACACCATTTCCAGCGCCTACGCCATGGGTATCCCAACGGTTATCATAGAGCTGGATAAACCTCACCCCTTTTTCGACCAGCCTTCTCGCCAGGAGACAATTGTTGGCAAAAGAGGACGCTCCCGGTTCCGTTCCGTACATCTCATGGATATAGGCGGGCTCCTGCTGTATGTCCATAATATCAGGCACCGTCGCCTGCATCTTAAAAGCCAATTCGTATTGAGCAATCCGAGATAAAATCTCCGGATCACCAATGTTTTCATATTCTTTCTGGTTGATCTCATTGATCACATCGATGGAACGCTTTCTCAAGTGATCGTCAACTTTATCGGGATTAGATAGAAAAAGCACTGGCTCTCCTTTGGAACGGCATTGGATTCCTTGATAAATCGTCGGTAAAAATCCGCTTCCCCAGGCACTTTTACCCGCGCTGATGGCCCCTCCTCCAGAAGTCAGCACCACAAATCCCGGAAGGTTGTCATTTTCCGTTCCCAAGCCATATACCGTCCAAGATCCCAAGCTGGGTTTGCCCAATCTTGCGCTCCCCGTTTGCATCAACAGTTGTGCAGGGGCATGATTAAATTCATCGGTATGCATTGCCTTCAAAAGGGTAACCTCATCTACAACCTTGGAGAAGTGAGGCAGGTAATCGGATACCATCGCGCCGGATCCACCGGCCTGTGCAAAACTTGATCTTGGCCCCAACAGTTTGGGGGTTCCTTTCAGAAAAGCAAAATTCTTACCTTCCATCAAGGATTTGGGGGTATCCTTACCGTCTAGTTTTTGAAGTTCCGGTTTATAGTCAAACAGTTCCAAATGGGAAGGACCGCCGGCCATATGAAGAAATATTACGCTTTTTGCTTTGGGGGCAAAGTGTGGGATACCACTGATAAAGTTTTCGGCTTTTTTGCCTTTTCCAGAAAACAAGTTTCCCTCACAACCCATCAGTGAACCAAGAGCCAGTGCTCCTATTCCTGAAGTGCATTGTTTCAGAAAATGGCGCCTGCTGTTATAGGCTGCCCTCCGATAAATCGCTTCTTCTACTATATTCATAATCTTTTTATCTCCTGATACTGCCTCTAAACCTCGCCAGATTTCCCCATCCCGGCAGCATGCTACCTTCTGGTAACAAACTCATCTAAATTGAACATGACATTGGCCACCAAGGAAAGTGCGGCCAATTCGGGGTCAGTCTCTTTTAACAGTTTTTGCCCTTCCATGTCTTGCTGGTAATAAGTTAAGCCTTCTTTATATAATTCTACCAATGCAGCTGCTTTTTCTTTCTGTGGCGGAGTGCCCGTAATCAACTGGAGGCATTCAATTATGCCTTTTTCTATCTCCCCAGGGTACTGATCTTTGATTTTCTCAGCCATTGCCTCGGAAGCTTCCACATAAGCGGGGTCATTGAGTAAGGTCAAAGCCTGAAGCGGCGTATTGGTCCTGATCCTTTTGGAGGCACAAACCTCCCGAGAAGGGCTGTCAAAAGCCACCATGGAAGGATAGGAATTGGTTCTTTTCCAATAGGTATAGACACCGCGACGGTATCGGTCCTCCCCCTCACTTTCATTCCAAAACCGGCCATTGAAGCTGGTAATGCTCTCTGGCTGGTAAGGCATGACACTTGGGCCGTAGCTTGTGGGGTTCAGCAAACCGCTAATGGCCAAGGCCTGATCCCGTATGACTTCGGCTGGAAGCCTTGTTCTAGCTCCCCTAGTCATAAACTTGTTGTAAGGATCTTTTTCCAGCTGTTCTTTATTCACCGCAGAACTTTGCTGATAGGTGGCAGACAGGACAATTTGTTTGATCAAAGGCTTGATGTGCCAATCATGTTTGTCCCTGAACTGCACCGCCAGCCAATCCAACAGTTCCGGATGCGTCGGGGGAATCCCCTGACTGCCAAAATCCTCCAAGGTCTCCACAATCCCGAAACCAAAAATCTGCTCCCAAACGCGGTTCACGAATACCCGCGCAGTAAGGGGGTTTTCCTTTCCCACCAGCCATCGCGCAAAAGCCAGCCTGTCCACCTTACCCTCTGCGATCTTTCCGAATGACGCAGGTACCCCTGCTGTCACTTCCTCTCCTGGATTTCGCCAATCTCCCCGCACAAATACATGTGTTTTTCTCGCCTTTTCCCCTGACAATTCCTTTAGCACGGGCGTTTCCTGGGGGACCACCTCCTCCAACGATTCAATCCTTTGCTCTACATCTCTTCCCACCGTGAGGTAAGCTGGATATTTTTCATGGTAAAAAACCCAATCCAGCCGCAAAAGATCTTGGGCAAAATGCCGGTCTTTCCTAAAATAATAATAAACATCATGAACACCTTCCACTGGGCGAATGGCAGCCTTGGCCACCTCCCATTTTTCAGGTTTGTTTCCGGGAAAGCTTTTACCCGTAATACCAAGGGTGACTTCCCCTATTTTGGGACCCAATGGATCATCCAAACGGATTTCCAAAATGGCCCCGTAAAGTGACGCATAGCCAACAGAAATCGCTTGCACGTCTGTCAGGTTTATGGCTTCAAACATGATCCAAGAGCTGTCCTGCACCTGCCATATCGACTTTTGATCATGGGCCACCAGTTCTATAAAACTGCTCTTGTCCTGAAACTCTGCCGCACTTGTTTTTCTATAGTCCAAGTTGTTCAGCAGGGCCTCCTTTTTATCATACAAAAACTCCTCGTCCAGACCTGTGATGGGTTTGTCTGACACATTTTCAAGATAGTGGAGAAGCTCTTTTACTTTTATCTTATCCGCTTCCTCATAAGTCATCAGTTTAGGCTGTTCATTGTACAGGTCCTTATCAGCGGTGTTGTTAAAGATCGCCATCGTCTGATAAAATTCCTCGTGGCGGATCGGATCATAGGTATGGCTATGGCATTGCACACAGGCCATCGTGGTTCCCTGCCATACTTCGAAAGTCGTAGCCACACGTTCAAGCACTGCTGCCACCCGGAACTCCTCATCATTGGTCCCTCCTTCGTCATTGGCCATGGTGTTTCTATGGAAAGCCGTGGCAATAAACTGCGATTCCGAGGGATTAGGCAAAAGATCTCCTGCCAGTTGCTCAATGGTGAATTGGTCAAAAGGCATATCCTGATTGAACGCCTGAATCACCCAATCCCTATACTTCCAGATTTCTCGGTGAAGATCTTTCTCATATCCTTTGGAATCGGCGTAGCGCGCTAGATCCAACCACATACTGGCCCACTTCTCTCCGAATGCCGGAGAAGCCAACAATTGGTCTACTACCTTTTCATAACTGTCGGCATCTTTGTCCTCCAAAAAATTATCATAATCCTCTTGGGAAGGAGGCAATCCCGTCAAGTCCAGGTACAATCTTCTTAGTAACAGCTCTTTCTCCGCCAGGGGCGAAGGCTCCAAATCCATTTGCTCTAGCTTGGCGAAAACGAACTGGTCGATCTCATTTGCTACTCTATCAGAAAAAGCAGTTGCAGGAGGAGCTATGGCGGTGTCCGGAGAAATATAGGCCCAATGTTCTTCCCATTCGGCTCCTTGATCTATCCAGTCCGCAATCAGTTGAATCTCCTCCTTGCTCAAAGGGTCATTGTCCAACGGCATTCTCAAACTGGTATCCGTATGCGTGAGCCGTCTAAACATTTCACTGTTTTTGCTGTCTCCAGGAATAATGGCCAATTTACCCGATTCCGTGAGCGCTTTAGCCTCTTCTTCAAAAAGCAGGCTAAAACCTCCAGACTGTTTTACACCGCCATGACAGGAAATGCATTTGGTGTTAATGATGGGCCTAATGTCCTTATTGTAGCTTATCTTATCCGGCTGATGCGCCATCCACGCAGCAATACATGCTACCAGAACGGCAGGCACAATGAAAAGAAGCGTATTTTTCTGCAATGTCATAGGCTTTAAAAATACCAATTTTCACCCGAAAACTCAAACTATCATCCTGTACTGTCCTGTACCGAATGGACGATAGTACCACCGGAAACAAAGCATCATTTCCGCAGATTATTTGGAAAGTCTTTACGTCGAGCCACACTAAAACAATATTCCGCATAGGACATGTACCCAATCCAAAGATAAGAAGGTCAGAATTTGTCGTAAAGCGACAGCTGATGAAAAAATTGGTTTATTTTTGGGTCCAGATATCAAGAACAAATCCTTTACTATGAAAAAAGTTTTCCTTTTACTAGGCCTGCTAACGCTACCCTTCATCACTTTTTCGCAAAACCCATACAGGGGTTATTCTCCCACCTCCACGGAGGAACAAAAAAAAGTGGAGGAGGAGTTTTTACGATCCGTTGATTTCTCCAGATTCAAAATACACCTGAAATCCATTACCGAACACCCACACATCGCCGGTACCCCAGCGAACGAAAAGGTCAGGGATTATCTGATGGAAATATCTCAAAACGCCGGATGGAAGGCGGAAATGTATCCCTTTGACGTATTCCTTCCAAAGGGGCCCGGGGAATCCGCTGTGGAAATTGTCCAGCCGGTGAGACAGCCGTTAAACCAACAGGAATACATTCTACAAGAAGACCTCTTCTCCGCCCATCCGGAGTTGGAAAAGGGCTGGAATGCCTATTCCGGATCGGGTGATGTAATAGCAGAGATCGTCTATGCCAATTATGGCACCAAAGCGGACTTTGAAAAATTGGAAGAACTGGGGATCTCGGTCAAAGGCAAAATCGTTATTGCCCGATACGGCGGGAATTTCCGCGGATACAAAGCGAAATTTGCCGAACAATACGGGGCTGTGGGTTTGTTGATCTATACCGATCCCGGAGACAGTGGGTTTAGCCGGGGACTGGTCTACCCAGAAGGAACCTTTTACAATGAAAGTGCCATCCAAAGGGGTTCTTTGATCACCGAAAATTTCACGGGTGATCCGTTGACCCCCTTCGAACCAGCTTTGCCTTTGGACGGAAAGACCAAAATTAAGCGTCTCGATCCGAGTGAAACCAGCCTCCATACCATTCCCGTAACTCCTATCCCCTACGGGTCTGCCAAGGAAATCATGCAGTACATGAAGGGTAAGGCAGTTCCATCCGGCTGGCAGGGCGGACTTCCGTTTACTTATCGTCTTGAAGGTGGGCCGGACTTAAAGGTAAGAACAATGGTGAACCAACAAAACGAGATGACCAGAATCTACAACGTGATTGCTACGCTTGAAGGATCTGAATATCCGGATGAATGGATCATATTGGGCTGTCACTATGATGCCTGGGCTTTTGGGGCAACAGATCCCAATAGCGGAACGTCTATGCTCTTGAGTCTGACGGAAACCTTGGGCAAAATGGCAAAAAAGGGAATAAAACCCAAAAGATCCATCTTGATTGGCCATTGGGATGCTGAAGAACAGGGCGTAATTGGCTCCACGGAATGGGTAGAGCAGATGAAGGAGCAATTGGGAGCCAAAGCCATTGCCTACATGAATTTCGATATGGGTGTGGCTGGGACAAATTTTGGTGCAGCAGCCTCTCCCACCCTCAAGGAGTTGCTGGTAGAGGCTTCGAGAGAAGTGCAATATCCAGGTACAGCACTGACGGTATTCGAAAAATGGGCGGGAACCAAAACGGAGCCCGGAATAGGAAATTTGGGTGGAGGATCCGATCACATCGGCTTTTACATGCATGCCGGCATTCCGTCCCTAAGCGGCGGTACGGGCGGTCCGACCTTGTACCACACCAACTATGACAGTTTTCATTTCTACGAAAAGTTTGTGGATCCAACCTTTCAAATGGGCGGCATGGTAGAACAGGTCGCAGGGATGATGGCCTTAAAAATGGCCAATGCAGATGTAATTCCTTACGATCTGGAGCGGTATGCATCCGATCTTAAAATGCATTTTAGAGATGCCGAAAAAATGGTTGCCGCCTATGATAAAGACTTCAAAGGATTTGCACAGTCTTGGGAAGCTATCAACAAATTACAGGAAAGCACCACCGGTTTTGCATCGGCATTGGAAAAAGCTCTGCAGGAAAGAAAATATGCTGCGAAAGAAGCCCAAAGAATCAACCAACAACTCATCGGTCTCGAGAAAAGCTTCTTGGACGAAAAGGGAATGTACTTTGGCAGATGGTACCAGAGCCTTTACGCTTCCACCGATCCCTTTAGCGGCTATGCCAGCTGGATTCTACCCGGCATCCGGTATGAGACGGAGCAGCAATCAAGCGAAAGATTGCAGGAGTGGGATCAAAGATATGCTGCAGCCATATCCGACTTGTCGCAAAAGATCGAAAAACTGACGGAAGAACTTTAGCAATGTATCAATTCTAAAAAACTCCCCATCGGACGCGGTTCGCTGGGGAGTTTTTATGTTATCCCAAGATCATAACAGGTATTTCTCAAGAAACTGCTCTGCAGTCAACACTTCTATTGCTGAGAAATGGAAATCTTTAACATTTTATGGTTACAATGCAGGAACATGCATAATTCTTGAGGTGTAGCTGAAAAGGGGAACTTCCTTGTTAAGTACGGAAACAAGAATACTTGCGTCCAAAAAGACATTTATTTCTTCGAACTTAGAAATTCATCCTTCATGTATTTTCGTGACTTAGGGGCTCCCCTGTATTCAGCTTCTCCCTCAGCTACCCTCTTAACCCAATCCGCGATGGGCAACTTTTCCAAGGGTTTCTAATTGGAAGTTGTCAACTGCTTATAAAGAAACTTAGTGAATCTGGATAAACTTTTATTCTGATCTTCGGCAAATTTCTTGGCCTTGCCTATGGTCGCCGCGTCAAACTGCCGATTGATGCGGCGACCATAGCTTTTTATATTTAGTTAACGAAAAAATAATATTGGCTACGTATTCCAAAAACAATCTCGGTAATTTATTTCAATTATTTCTGCTGACTATCACGCACTTGCACTCACTTTAACCGTTCCTGTTCAAACACAAAAACTCCCTTCTTGTTGGCAATAATAATATCCAGCAATCCATCACCAGTGATATCTTCTACCACCAAATGAACCCCGACACCGGAGTCATTGTCGATCAGATGAGGCGTCCATGATGGAGTTGACCCCGGATGGAATTCAAACCAATACAGCACGGCTGCATCATATTCCCCAGGATCACTCCCCATGTGCGCAAAATAACGCTTGCCTGTCACCAGATCTAAATGGCCATCCCCATTCATGTCAATATGCACCAAGCCATGGGTTTGGGTAAAAGCATCGGAAATCAAATGGGTCTTCCAAAGGCTCCGTCCTGCTTCTTCTGATTGCTCATGCCACCAAATACCTAACTGGTGTGCAGAGGAGGAAATCACGTCCCGATCTCCATCGCCATCTAGGTCATCGGCGTACATTTGGGCACTTGCCTCCCCTAGATCAGCCGGATGAAAAGTCCAGTAAGACTGCGTCACATCCTCTGGCGATTCCCACCAGCCTTCTTTAACAATCACGTCCAATCTACCATCACCGTTGACATCACCCATTCCCAAGCCATGGGAGAAGCGGTCAGTGCCCGGACTCTTCTCTTTACTGATGGTATATCTTTCCCATTCCAAACCCTTTTTAGGATCAGGAGACTTGAGCCAGATCATTTCCCCAGTTGAGGGATTCCCTCCCAAAATATCCATCCTACCGTCGCCATCAATGTCATAAAAGCCCGCCGACTCATTACCCAAAGTTGGATGAATCAAATGCGCCTTCCAATGTTCTGCTTTATTCTTGGGGTTTTCGAACCATTGCACCTCTTCTCCGGGAAAACCAATTCTTACAAAATCCACCCAGCCGTCACCATTGACATCCATCCCCTGGCTGATAAAGGCATTACTGTAACCCTTGTCATATTCAAACTTTTGGGGAGTTTCTATCTCATGCTTTGCCCAATGGGGTGCTTCAAACCAATAAGCTCCTGCCATAACATCTATCTGTCCGTCTTGATTGACATCTCCCACGGCTACTCCCTCGGCAATAAAATCCGCCAAGAGGATGTGCTTTTGGAAAGAAATCCGGGCAGCGGAGACTTTCTTGCCCCCTGAATTTTGTGATTTACACTGAAGGAAAAACCCGGGCACCACAAGGATGATCCCTGCCAAAACTTTTACTAAAGGGCTACTTTTCATGGCTTTGTTATAAGAGAGGGTAACTTTGTTTTCGTTCAAGGGTAAACTTGTATCAGGCGAAAATCGCCTTGGATTTATTTTTGATTTAACAGGTACACCAATAATTCATCAAATTCATTTTCGTCCAATACAGTTGGGAAATTGTCCGGCATAAGGGTGTATTTGGACACAACTTGATCCTCTATTTCAGCTTTGGCCAAGGTAAACTCTTCCCCTAGCTGATTGGCCAGTACCAGCGATTGTCCTTCTTCCCTTCTGTAAAGACCTGTAATGGTCTGCCCATTTTTTAAGGTAATGTTATAATTACGGAAATTTTCGGTGATATTCCTGTTAGGATCCAGGATTTTCGTAGCAAGGGCGGAGAGCCCCCAGTTGCCAATGCCATCAAGTTGAGGACCTATAAGCCCCCCTTCTTTCTTGATCTGATGGCACACCCCACAGTTTTTTGCAAAAATAGCTTTCCCCGCCTCCACCGAAACCCCTTCTGGATTGAAAGCAGCCAATCTCTTTTCTATCAGATGTTGTCTTTCCTCATTGATAGGCGTTATATTGGCAGTAAGGGCCTCATATTCGTCTTTTTGGGCAGCCGTGATGTTGTTCAATAAAGGCTCTTCGACAGACCGCGCTTTTAATATTCTTGCAGGAGCATGACCCGCTCTGATCAACGTCATCAGCTGGGTCTTTCCTTGGCTCTTGGTCGCCAATACTGTTGCCACTGCTTCCTGTACCTCCATTGGGGCACCTTTTAATCCTTCACCCAGCAATCGCATGCTTTGTGCATTTTCAGACTGTCCCAGGGCATGTGCCATTTTTTGCCTCAGTGAGATGCCGGCATCTCCATCAGCCAAAACTTGGGCTATCATTGGCCCATTATTGGCAGAAATATCCATTAGCGCATTTGCGGTTATGGCCCGGGTATCCTCGTCGGCATGGGGCTGTAAAAATAATTTTTGAAGAGCGGGCACCAAAGCTGTCAATTTGTACCTGCCTGCAACTTCGGCGGCATATCGCTGTTGTTGTCTCGCCTCGTCCGTCCATCCTTCCTGCTCATTGGGTATTTGCTTTAGAATGTCTTCGGCAAGGCTGGTGTACCAATTTTGTAATGCAGCCCCCGGCTTTTCTCCCTTTTGCTCCATACCCTGAAAAGTTGCCACGGCCATCTTATATTGCAGATCAAGGTTCTGCTCCGTGTTTTTTTTCACCAGGGAGATCAATTTTCCCATATCGGAAACCGGAAGAGACCTCGTCATAGATTCTACATAACCGATGTGTTGCTCCCCAAATTCCGGTATAGCTTCCATATAGCTGAGAAGAAAATTAGCCCCTACTACAGAAGGTATATCAGAAATCACCAGGGCTATCAAAGCTTCCTCCTGCTCCTCCCATTGCTGATCCAGCACTTTTTGGATAATTTCATCCTTCATCAAGTGGTGTCTTATTGCCAGAAGAATAGTATATCTCAGGTGGCTGTCCTTATTCGGCACCTGGGCATAAAGTTCCACCAAAGGCTTATAGCTGTGGGGGCTTGGATGCCTGCTCAACAGCTCAGCAGCTACCCGCTGAACATGGGGATTTTCACATTGAAGGAGTTCGATGGTCCAGTTGTACTGATCTTCATCCAGACTGCTGTGTTCCGCCAAAATCCTTAATGCATGGATCTTTACCAACGCATCTTTATGGCTGAGGGCCGATTGCAACAATCCCTTGGGAAGTGCGTCCAATCTATACAACGCCCAAAGTGCCTGTATCAGCTGGGCTGCTTCTGTATCCTTGTTCTTGACAAGTTGCTGTAGGGAAGGAAGGGCATCTTTCCCCACCCTATCTACTAGTTCGTCCGTAGCAGTCATCCGGATCTGAAGCACGTCGTGCCCCAATCCTTCCACAAGGGTGGGCAAATCCGCCTTGGACCAGTCCGTAACTTCGCGTTGGTTTCCCTTATAGGTTATTTTCCAGATCCTTCCGCTCACCCGGTCCCTACCGGGATGGTCCAAAGGCACCTCATAGTGCCCTATGATCCGGTTATAAAAATCCGCTACATACATGGCTCCATCCGGACCGATCTTGATGTCCACCGGACGGAACCAAGGATCTTTGCTCACCAGAAAATCATCTTGCCTTGTGGCGGTGGGCGTGGAACCGTTGAAGGCGATCGTGTTGCGGCTTATCCGGCAGGTAACGACATCCCCTGAATAAAAGCTGTTCCTGTATTCTTCGGGAAACTGTGTATCGGTATAATACACCAGTCCGGAAAGGGCTGTGGAGTTCAGACCGTAATCCATCATGGTTGGAGCAAATCCCATATTAGGTTCCCGCTTCCCCCATTGCGAATAATTCCCACCCCAAATGAGCTGGAAAATCGGCAGGGTATGGCAATCTGCAGAGTAGTGATAACCCATTTCATCATAATCCGATCCAAAAGGGTTGATCCGTCCATCACTCGTCTTCTCTACCCGGCTGCCGTCGGTGCGGAACCTGAAGGTGTTTCCAGATACCATTCTAATCGAATCGCCATCCGTACCTGCCACCATAGAAACGTTGGAGAAACCGTGGGAAGCATGCATCCAACCGTCAAAACCCCTGAAGAGGTTATTCACCATGCCATGGGTGTCCAAATGTTCAAATTCCCCCAGCAGTACTTCGCGTTTATCCGACTTTCCGTCATTGTCGGTATCCGTGAATTTATACAGGTTAGGGATACTGTAAGCTATGGCACCTCCTTTCACGGGCATGATGCCAATGGGGATGTTCAGGTCATTGGCAAAGTCACTGATATTGTCTGCCCTTCCATCCCCGTCTGTATCTTCTAAAATGGTAATCCTGTCCGTACCCTCACTTGTGCCTGCAGCTACGGGATATTCTGAGGATTGGGTGACCCAAAGACGGCCCTTTTCATCGAAAGCCATATTGATGGGCTTGGTGATATCCGGCTCAGAAGCAAAAAGCGTCACTTCAAATCCAGGAGGCAAGATAAAATCGTGCATTTCTTCCTCGGGTGTTTGGAACTCTGAGGTACGCACATGTTCAGCATACCTCACATCACCTGCCTCCGGGATGTCTTTTTCTGTTTTCTCTTGATTGGAACATCCCTTCACGCCAAGAAGCGAAAAAAAGAACGCGCCAATCACTACGTTATATTTCATATTGTTGTAATTCATCACTTCAACGTGCGAAGAGATCGTTGTACTAAATCCACCAACTTCAAATTTATGGCTATTTCCTCCCCCTTGAACCGGAACAGGAATATTTGACAGATCACATCAGGCGAAAGCTTCTACATGACCTGGCTCAGGAAAATTTACGGCAGCTTTAACTGACTCCTAATATGATCCATCACTTCCTTTTTCTTTTGTCAAATCGTTCATCCTTTCCTCCAGAGATTTAGCCTTTTCCCTCGCCTTATCCATAGGCAAGCCTTCTCTTATTCCAGGCCGCTCATGCCCCGTAGCACTAAGCCAGGCATCTCTCATCAATTGTTGCTTCTCTCTCACTATGTCAATGACCTCTTCCGAAGCCGGATATTCCTCCAGTGCAACTTGGATTGCGGTGATTTCGGACATATTCCTTTGTTCTAGGAAGCCCAGAATTTCCCTCGCCATTATCCAATGCCCCTCATCGCCTGGATGTACGCCATCAGACGCCAAATAAAAAGACGGATCCTTGGCTCTTTTTTGGACTAGGTAACGCTTCATTGGGCCGTGGATATCTAGTACTTGCCACCTGTTTTCCTTTCGTTGATCCAGCAGCCACTCAGAATATTTGTCCAGCACAAGATCATACCCTACTTTACCGCCTTTACCCTCGTCATAAATCGGAGGTGTAAGATGAATTATCGTCGCGCCGACCTGTAGTACTGCATCATGTAACTTCATCATTCCAGACTTGAATTGCTCAAACCGCACCGTGTCAAAAGGAAGATAAATGCCGTCGTTCATACCGTAATTGGCAAATACCAAGTCGGGCTGAGTCTGTTCGAGAACACGATTGAGCCTTTCATGGAGATTCGGTCGGGGAAATGCCCCGTCAGCATGCCCTTCTTCAGATAACCCGGAGACTGTTTCACTGGGCAAGCCCATATTGATCCACTCCACTCTAACTTCAGGATGGACCAACAAGTAGTAGGCTTCAATATCTGCCACATATTGCCCACTGTAGGTGATGCTATTACCCAAGAAAACAACTCGCTTCACCTTTTCGGAAGCAATGGTCTTTGTGGTAATTTTTTCCCCGCAAGCCGACAGGCTCAATACAACCAGGACTAGGACAAACTTTAATGCAGCCAAAATACCTTGATCACGCATAGCAACAGATGAATAAACACATAACAATTTGATTTTACCGAGTTATCACACCAATCTCCGCCACCGAGGTAGCCATTTCATTTTGGTTTACGGAAGAGTGGGAAACCAACTGGATGTAACGCACCGCATAAGATCGGTCAAATTTCACTCTCTGTTGAACCGGGTTGTTCTTAATGTTTGCAAAAGTCCCTTGCTCAATGATTTTCTCCCAAGTCTCACCATCCTCGCTCACCAGGAAGCTGTATTGATAAATCGTCCCACTATTGGTGTTAGAATGCTGCACCGGCGTGTAAAAGAATCCTTTTATCGTCATCGGCTTGCCCAGATCGATAGTCATCTGGTGGGGGAAAATGTTGACATTTTCCTTGGCGGTATGCCAATAGGTATTGGGGTTGGCATCAATAGCACGAGTAGCTGTGGCTCTCCTGTCTTCATTGGTGACAGAGATAACCTGCCATCCAATGGGAGCCACATCTAAATCCAACGTCACCGTTTCGCTTGATTCCTCTCCCCTTTGAATGAAAGCTTTGGCTTTAACCGTTCCCGCATGGGGAAAATCAAACCCAGTGGAATAATGGTTTGAATTAAAAGTAGGTTCAGTGCCATCTGTAGTATAGGTTACGACGGCATCCAGGCTTTCAGTGCTGATGGTCACGTTCCCCTCTTTGTTGCGTTGGATTTCTGGCAGGGCCAACAGTTCGGGGGCCTTATACAATTCCAGTTCAGCAAGGACCGGGGCGGCTTTCGATTCCAGGATATTGATGCGGATCTTGGAGGTAGTAAGGGTTGGAAATACCAAAATCCTCTTGTAGCCGATTGTGCTCTGCCTGTCGATCTCTTCAAAAGATTCACCATTCCAAGCCTCCACGCTGAAAGACCTCACCCGCTGACCCAAGGGGATATACTCCTGCAAAACCAAGCGATTGATCTCCACCTCTTGGTTTAAATCCACCGTAAGAGACGCCTGACGGATTCCTTCATCAGGCGTCCAATAAGTGTGAAAATCCCCATCGGTAAGCGTGTTTCCAGCATAAGAAGGGCTGTTGCCCCGAACCTGGGAGGCTTCAATATTTTTGCCTTTCGCAAGATTCTTGTTAAAGGTTTCATCCAACACTTCCCTAAGTTGCATTAAACGGGCCGAGTCGGCGGGGTGGATCAAGCCTCTGCGGTCTATCGGTACGTTGAGCAGCAGGTTGCTGTTTCTACCAACCGAGCCATAGTAGATTCTGAGCAAATGGTTAAGCGACTTTACTTTATCATCTGTAGAAGGACTGTAAAACCATCCCGGCCGAATCGATACATCACTTTCTGCAGGAACCCACGCTTCCCCTTCCTCATCTCCCTCGTTCAATGTCTTTTGTGGGGGAGCATTGACGCCCGGTTCAAAACCCTTTACATTCAAGGTTGACCAATTGGTTTCTCCTGCAAAGCCTCTTTCATTGCCTACCCACCGGGTCCCCGGCCCCACATCGCTAAAAACGATGGTGTTGGGTTGATTTCTAAACACTGTCTCATGAAACAAAGGCCAGTCGTAAACCTGCCTTTTGCCATTGGGGCCTTCGCCGTTGGCCCCGTCAAACCAGGTCTCGAATACCTCGCCGTAATTACTCAATACCTCCTCGAGGGTATTGGCAAAAATCTGGTTGTATTCAGGCGTACCATAGGCCGGATGGTTCATGTCCCAGGGAGAAAGATAGACGCCGAATTTCAGTCCATACTCTTTGCAAGCTTCCGAAAGCTCTCTTAATACATCACCTTGTCCGTTTTTCCAGGGGCTTTCCCTCACCGTGTGTGTGCTAAATTCACTGGGCCACAAACAGAATCCATCGTGATGTTTTGCAGTGATAATAATCGCCTTCATTCCTGCCGCTTTGGCAATCCGGGCCCATTGGCGTGCATCCAGTTGGCTGGGATTAAAAACCTGGGGATCTTCATCCCCATGCCCCCATTCCACGTCGGTAAATGTATTGGGGCCAAAATGGATAAACATATAATATTCCATCTCCTGCCACTTGACCTGTTGCGGGCTGGGTATGGGTCCGTAAGGAGGTGGTGGTGAAATCTGTTGGGCCACAACCTGCCCTAGATGGTAAAAAAACAAAAGGAAGACGCTGCTGTATTTCATGATTGCAAAGTCTGTTTAATCAACTTTTCGATGCCGATAGCAAGGTTTTCAAGAATAGGAGCCCTTGCTGCAGCTATTCAACGTGATAAACCGATAATTTTTTTATTTGAGGCAGCTCATCTGATTCCAAAATTTGCAAACGGATTTTATCCGTGCATACTTCTTCAAACTGCTGTATCCGTTTATGACCTACTGATATCCCTTCGCAAAGAGGCTCCCAACGACCGTTTACCGAAGCCTCCACATAATACTTCCGGATATTCTCACCGCGGCTAATATCTTCTTCTATTATCACATGGTTAACAGGTGTTGGGTGATTCCCAATTTTCATTTCAAGCGTGTGTCCTTCCCCCCTGGTGGCCATGATCGGCGTATCGAATCTACGCTTGATTTCTTTCCCAAACGCTCTGATCCTTTCCACATCTTCATCAGGTACCAGGCCGTTGGTGTCTACCACTACACCCAAAAGCATATTGGAATTGCGCCCTACGCTGGTATAGTAACTCTCCATTAATTCTGCTAGAGAAAGCAATTCCTGACCTTCCGCTTTCCAGAACCAGCCGCCTTGCCATCCTTTGCGTAAAGGGAAATCCGCCTCTCCCGGACACCATATTTGCCCATCGTAACTCCCCTTTAGATCCTCAATTTCAATCGTGCCATCGGCAGCAGTCCCGTGATTGGTCCTGCTCCAGTTGGGATAAGGCGCCCTGCCCTCTTCGTTTCCCACCCACCGTATGAGATTGTTTGCTTCTGCCGGCCCTTGGAATACTACGGCATTTGGCTGCAATTCTTTCAGCAACTTCGCGGCATCAGGTCCGCCCTCGGAAACTGGAAGTACCCCTCCATCAAACCATATTTCAAACAATTCTCCATAGTTCCCCCACAACTCTTTTAATTGTTGCATAACCACCGCTATGTATTCCTTTTGTTTTACCGAATCTTTTGAGACGACCAAGCCTGGGTTATCTACACTAAAATAGCCGTTGGCAGAAGTACTGTAATAAAGTCCCGGCTTGATCCCGTATTTTTTACAAGATGCTATAAAATCGGCCACAATATCTCCCTTTCCCTCTCTCCAAGGGCTATTTTTAACACTGTATCCATGAGCTTCGGTAGGCCATAAGCTAAATCCGGAACAATGCTTTGCTACCAGAATGGCATATTCCGCTCCGAGCTCCTGCGCTGTTTGCAACCACTGGTCGGTATCCAATCGTGTCGGCGTGAAGACCGAAGCAGGCGGGTGGGAATCCCAATCCCGCCATTCATAATCCGGTACGAAATTTACCAAGTCAAAATGAATCAACACGCCGATTTCTGCATCCGCCCAGTCCAAATGTTGCTGGGAAGGCAGCACCTTTTCTACTTGAACCGTGCCAACATTTATCCCTTGAGACCAGCTCTGCTGATTTGACAGGAGTAAAATTGCACATATGACTGATCTAATGAGATTCATGGGCTTTCTCAATTTGAATGGAAAGTAGTTAGGGATTGATCTCTTCAAAATAAAATGGCGATCAAGGTGTCCATCCAGGGTTTTGGCTGATATTTGGATTTAAGGCAATTTCCTGAGAAGGAATGGGATACAGGTAAAGTTTGTCTATCCATACCCTGTTTCGTCCGGGATATAAAACCCTGAATTCAGCGGTTTCCGGATCGAGCGCTCCTAAATACGTCTCCGGGTTTTCCAGCAGACGGCCGGCACTCCACCTCATCAGATCATCGAACCGGAATCCTTCGGCAGCCAATTCTATTCGTCTTTCCCTCCGTATCTCATTTAAAAGCGCTGAGATGGATACTTCCCAGGCGGGCCAATCTGGGTCTACAAATCCGACGTTAGGGGTTAAGCCCGGCATTCCCGCCCTCTCCCGAAGCAAGTTGATACTGTCATCAAGATCTTGTTGTGTAAGTTCTCCCAACTCCGCCTTCGCCTCAGCAAAATTCAGCAACACCTCAGCGTACCGAAAAATAAACTCATCGATCGTATTTCTTTGGTATTCAAAATCCCGCTGTGTTGGAGAAAACATTTTATAAATCCGGTATCCGGTGAAGGTCATGCCGTTATCAAATTGAGGAGCGTGCTGGTATTGGATTTCCCCGTCATCGGTGATATGATAAGGTTGATCCGGTGTATAAACAGTTTGTCTCATGCGTGGATCTCGGTTTCGAAATTCCCGCAGGTAGTCGCTCACACTTTCGCCCTCATACACATTACTGATGGATATGGGAAGCCCATTGATATCGAGATAAGTATCCACAAAGTCCTTGGTGAAGCCGCTTCCCGCTTCTCCCAACTGTCTTACCCGGTTATGCATCAATAAATCCTCGGTATAGCGCTTAAACATGATCGCTTCTTTGTTGCCCGCCAAATCGTCCATGACAAAAAGGTCATTGTAATCTTTCTGCGGGTTACCGGTAGTATATAGTTCGAACATTCCCGAGTTAATCACCTCCTGAGAAGCACCAACGGCCTGTTGCAATAGCCCCTCAAAATCTCCCAGGTTATGATATTTGCGCCAAGTTCCTTCATACAGTGCCACCCGGGACTTGAAAGCCTGCGCTGCATATTTGGTCAGACGCTCCTCTCCTGAAGTTTCGGGTAGCTGCCCAATAGCATCATCCAGATCTTGCAATATAGAATCGACAACTGTCTTTCGGGAGGTCCGCTCGATAAACAACTCCTCAGAATCAATATTAAGATCTTGATTTAACCAGGGAACGTCCCCAAACATCCGCACCTTGTCAAAATAATACCATGCCCGAAAGAATTTCACCTCCCCGACATAACGCCCAATCTCTTCAGGATCACCCTCAACCGTTTGGTATCTTTGCAAAAAGAAGTTACAGCTTCTGATATCCGCCCAATCACTTTTACCCCAATTGCCTCCTGAAGCGGGAACGACATACTCGTTCCATACAAATGCGATGCGGTTGGCAGGTGCTTGGTTATCAGTCATATTGTCCTTAGTCCAGTTACCGGAAGTGATCAAATCTGGATAAAACTGGTTGGCAAAGGTTCTAAGATCGCCCGGAGTCTTCCAATAATTGGCATCATTCACTTTATCGGGCGGAAATCGGTCCATAAATTCATCATTACAGCCGAAATTCAATAACACCAGAACCAATAGGTATTTTATATTTTTGATTTTCATGTTAATGTCCGTTTTGCAATTTAAAATGAAAGGTTTATTCCCAAAGAATAAGAACGGTTCAAAGGATACATGTTCACCCGATTCGATTCAGGATCGAAGATGCTCTCTACCTGTGTAAATTCAAAAAGATTTTGTCCCGAAAAATATATCCTGAGCCTTTCCACTTTTATTCTCTGCAGTAAGGAGGGGGGCAGGCTGTAGCCAACCGACAATAATTTGAGCCGCATGTAAGCACCGTTCTGCAAATACCTGGTTTGGGCATTGCCGATCTCTCCTCCGTTCAACCTTGGGCGCGGAAAATAGGCATCGGGATTTTCCGGAGACCAATAGTCCATATTGAATTTTTGGGGCACTGCCCATTCGGATGAATAATGGGCATACATAAATGTATTACCGGGATAAAAATCCCGCTGGCCCACTCCTTGTAAAAAGAGGCTGAAGTCGAAATTGGTATAGTCGGCGTTCAACCGTACGCCATAAGAATACCGTGGGGTGGAATTTCCTATAATTCTTAGGTCACCATGGTCGCTCAAGGTTTGTGATCCTCTGGTTATTCCCGGTTTTCCATCCAAATCTTTAAACTTGATGTCCCCGGCCAAGAGGTTATGTCCCACAATTTGAGACTGGTCATAATCTGATGCCTCGTCATCTGTCTCAAACAATCCTTCAGTTTCAAAACCCCAGATTTCACCGATTTTCTTACCGATGTAGTAGTCCGAAATGATACCGTTGGGATTGTCAAACTTGGTTATTTCGGAGGTATAGTCAGAAAACAACAGGTCAATTCCGTAATTTAACTTATTGCTTAACTGATCTTTCCAAGACAGCTGGACCTCAAATCCCTTTGTCCGCAAGTCAGCGGCGTTGGCCTGAGGCTCATTAGCTCCCAAGATGGCTGGCATTGTCTTGGACCGTGTCAGCATGTTTTTGGTATCTCTTTGATACCAGTCTAAGGTACCCGTCAACCTGTTTGCAATCATGCTAAAATCCAACCCGATATCGGTTTGATTTACGGTTTCCCAAGTCAACGAAGGGCTGACCAATCCCGAAGGATAAACTGCGATGGGCTTTTCCCCATTGATCAGATAGGACACCTCACCGGTTCCATAAGAAGCGATATAGGGATAATAATTTCCGTCGACCGCTGATTGATTGCCTAAACTACCATAGGATCCCCTAATCTTAAACTCATCAAATACATTTCCCAAAGAACCCCAAAAAGATTCATTTGAAATACGCCAACCGGCCGAGAATGAAGGATAAAACTGAAACCTGTCTTCACTGGGAAACCTGGTGGAACCATCATATCGGCCATTGATTTCCAATAGATATCGGTCGTTGTAGGTATAATTCAGCCGAAAAAACCCGCCTCGGATTGCCCAATCACTGGCGGCGTCCCCCCCGTTCCGTTCCCCCGAAGCTACGCTGATATAAGGGATTTCGTTGCTGATGAGATTGGATCTCCTCACCCAAAAGGAGTTGAATTGTTTCTCCTCTTGATTGAATCCGACCATGGATTTAAAATAGTGGTTTCCGAAATCTTTTTCATATTCGGCAAAAATATTCAAAGCATAATACCGGTCATCCTGCTCATCTTTCCGCACCCAATTCGGCGTAGTATGGGGAAAAAGGGTAGCGGGACCTAGAGCATCATAATCCCAATACTCATTCATAACATGTGTTCTGGTTGCGTTGTAATAGTTGTAGGTGTAATCGGCATTAACGGCGAAACCTGTAAAAGGAGTCAAGCGGATGGTACTGGTCACCCATGCGTCGTTGGTCTTGTGGGAGCGGTCTCCGCCCTGGGATAAAAATGCCGGCATATTGGTAAAATAGCCGTTTCCAGAGTATCCCGCAAAGTGACCGTCTGGGTGATACACCGGCATAATGGGTCGAGAATCCCCCGCCATATAAAGGTTATCCAAATTAGCAAAACTTCCGTGTTTGTTTTCGGGAATGGCTTTTTGATCGGATACGTTAAGGGTCAATTTCATCCCAACCTCCAACCACGGATTAAGGTTGTATTCAATATTTTGCAAAATGTTAAAGCGCTCGTATTTCTCATCAAACCATTTCATCAATCCATTTTGCTTCAGCATCCCTGCCGATGTATAATAATTCAGCTTGTCGCTTCCACCGCTGATGTTCAAATTATAGTTGTTGATGGCATATTGATCCTTTAACATCACCTCGGTCCAGTCGGTATTCCCACTATATCGCCACATGTTGGAGGGGTCATTGGAATGCCGAAAGACCGGCGCATTGTTTTCCGGGTCGTCATAAAAGGCCTGGATGTGCTCCATGGTTTCATCATCAAAATAGTTGAAACCATTGGTAGTGGTGTTGGCAGCATTCATCCAGTTGGCATATTCCATGGAGTTCATGTAATCTGGACGGGCTGTAGGCTTATTCAATGACAGATTGCTGTTAAATGAAATCACCGTATTTCCCGACCGCTTTCCGTCCTTTGTGGTAATCAAGATGACCCCGTATGCGGCCCGCGCACCGTAGATTGCCGATGATGCGGCGTCTTTCAGCACAGATATGGTTTCGATGTCTTCAGGATTAATCAGATTTACATCCATCACCACCCCATCTACCAAGATCAACGGATCGCCGCCATTAATAGAGGTTGTACCCCGGATATTGAAGGACGATCCCCTGCCGGGTGCGCCGCTGTTTACATTTACGTTTAAATTGGGAACCATCCCCTGAAGGCCCTGACCCAGATTGGTGATCGGCCTATTGGCAAGAACTTCTGATGATACCTGGGATACGGCGCCGGTGAGGTTAACCCGCTTTTGGGTTCCATAACCGATCACGACCACCTCATCCAAAGCAGCGGTGTCCTCAAATAAGGTAATATTGATTTCACTTTGGTTCTCCACCAAGATCCGCTGGCTTTCAAATCCAATGAAGGAAAATACCAACGTGGATCCCTCCGGTACCGCGATCGAATATTGTCCGTCAAGACCTGTAGCGGTTCCAATATTTAATCCCTCCACTGATACCGTTACCCCGGGCAGTGGTATTCCGCCCTTATCAAGCACGACACCGGTTATGATAATATCGACCTTGGTTTGGAAGAAAAGTGCATGTCCGTTGACGGGAGCTGGAACAATAAAACTCAAAAAAAGCAGCTGCACGACCAATATCATTCTAGGATATAACCAGAATAGTTGAAGCATTTGTAGTTGTTTTTCCATAAATCCGTAACTGTTGAATTAAATTAACCCATATAAAGCGATCTATCGATTATCGTTCTGAAAAACCGAGTTTTGTAAGTATAATAATTGTTAAATCACTTGTGCATGTTACCAAAAAAACACGGTATCTAAAAGAATAATATCTACAACTTTTTATAATAGCATGGATAATGTAAATTCTGTAACGGAATATTATAGTTTTAGATTTCAGAGCGTAGTTTAACCCACAGAGAAAAGGGAATCAACGGCTATTTTGTCCATCCCATACTCTCCATCCAATTTCTCACCCTCCCAAACCACTCGTCAAAAACTGGAGTCTGGAGGTATCCGTGTTCGCCCTTGGCATAGATGTGAATTTCGGAGGAAATCTGGTTCCTCTGCAAAGCGAGGTAAAACTCGAGGCTATTGGCTACAGGCACCACCGTATCATCTGCCCCATGGGTGATAAATGTCGGCGGAGTGTCCGCCCTGACCTGAAGTTCCCCAGAATATCGACGTATCTGGTCTACAGAGGGATCTTCTCCCAACAGGAAATTACGGGATCCTCGATGGCCGATGCTGTCGCTGAAGCTGATGACAGGGTAAATAAGGATCATAAAGTCAGGCCGGAGGCTGGTTTTATTGGGGTTTTCAATCACCGGAGCGGCAAATTGTGTCCCGGCCGTAGATGCTAAGTGTCCGCCAGCTGAAAACCCCATAATGCCAATTTTATCGGGATCAATATGCCACTTTGTGCTTCCTTCCCGTACCGTTTTAATCGCTTGCTGGGCATCCTGAAGAGGGGCTATGGATTTATCCACCTGAAATTCATCATTCGGAAGACGGTATTTCAGTACAAATGCAGCAATTCCCATTTCATTAAATTTTTTGGCCAGTTCGCTCCCCTCTCTCTTCGCCATTAAAGCATGGTATCCGCCGCCTGGGCAAATAATCACAGCGGATCCGTTGGCCTTTTCCTTGTCAGGCAGGAAGACGGTAAGGGTGGGCCGACTTACTTTTCGGACCACTTCGCCATCCGCGGTGATTTCCTCCTGGTCCGGAACATTCTTGAAGTTGGGGCTTTCACCGGAATAAAGCGCTATCTCCTGTTGGGCAAAAGCACCTCCGACAGAGAAAAGAAATAACAGAAAAGTGGAATTGAGGCATTTTTTAATTCCTTTCATTTTATTATGGGTTAATCGTTCGTTATATTGAATCAATAATCAATTATCTCCTTGATAGCTGACAGGGTAAGCGGCATTATTCTTTGGCTACTTTCATGATCCCATTCATCGTTCTCCAATGTCCCGGGAAGGTACAGGCAAAGGGATAATCCCCTTCTTGCGAGGGTGAGACGAACTTTAAGCTAAAGGACTGTCCCGAATTGATTAAGGGTGTCGCAAATAGCACCAATTTGGAATCGGGAACGAAGTTCCTTTCGTACCCATTGGGGGATTGGGCCATATTATCAGCCATCTCCCCTACCTTGTCCAAGCTCCCAGGCTGTAAAACCAAAATATTATGGGGCATGTCATCGGGATTTGAGAAGAGGATCTCCACAATTTTCCCGGGGGGAACCGCAACGTTTTTAAGATCAAAATCCATCTTTCCAGGAAGTGTACTCAGCTTGATCACCAATACTTCCGAACTTTCTACCAGTTCTGCCAGTTTCCTCCCCTCATTCATAGGCAGCAAATCAGCTACTTTAGCCGCCAGACTCAGGTAATTTTTGTCCAATGAACTTCTCTCCATGATCGGAAGCTGGCTAAATATTTTAACCAAATTATCCTTTAGCCGAGTAAGTGAAGCTGCTTCCAGATTTTCTAGGGGTAACTTTAAAAGCGTCTGGGCCGCTTGGAGAGCGGAAGGTTCCGAAGACCCAATCAACGGTGCCAACAAGGGGCCAGCCTCCTCTGCTTTGGAGGGTATAAAAGCCATGGCCGCTATGGCGGACCTCTTCAGTTCCTCCCTTTGTACTGGGGTATAGTTTCCTTCTAGATTCCCCTTAAACGCCTTGATAATTTCGGGATACAGGGAGACTTTAGCTTGTTCAGATCTTAGCCACTTGGCACTTTCAACGAGGGCCTGAAAGTCCTCTGGCTGACTATCTATCACTTTATAGTCCTGGTGCAAATCCGCCAAAAGAGCATAGTACACCGCTTTCGTAGATGGTTTGGCGCTTTGGGAAGCGAGATTTTTAATTAAAGCTTCTTTTTGTCGGATGTCCTGGAGATCCTGGTTGACCAACAGCTGGGAAAGCTGTGCTGCTCCACCTCTGTTGTTACCCTTGTCCAAAATAGACAAGGCCTCCAATATTACTTCTACTGGGGCTTTTCCTGATCTTTCTGCCAACAGCCGAACTCCTTCTATTCGGTCATCCTCTGGGATATCCTGTTGCATGATCCAGAATTTCATCACAGCAGGAGCTGCCTCCAAACGTCGATAATCTTCCGTAGATAGCATGTCCCTCTCATATTTTTTCCAGTCAGGTTCTCCTTTTAAGAATCCAGGCAAGGCCAACTGCTCTGGGGAAGAAAGCGGCCCCAATAAAAAATTGGCTTTGTCAGGCTGCTCAGCCAGAAAATCAGGGTTGTCTTCAAAAAGCTTCATCCAAACTGGCTGCAAGTGTTTAAATGCCTCCTTAAGCGCATAATCGATATAGTAGTCCATAGGAAGATCGGTTGCCGCCAACAATGCCTTAACCGAGGCTTCGGTATTGAAATGGCTCAGCGCAGCAATGGCTTCAATTCTAACCCTTTGGGAAGGATCCTGGGACATGACGATCAACTGATCTTCTGTGGACTTGATGTGGTCTTTCCAGTAAAACAGCACCCTGGTGGCGGCTGCCCTGACCTCTTCCTTATCGGCATTTAATAAGGCCCCCAATATTTTCTCATTTGGCCGGTGAAACTGCTGGTAAACCCAAAGACCTTCCAGTCGATGCTGTTCATATTCGGGATCATTGGGGTCAAGTTGCGTGATCCATTTTTCAACCGCAGGCAAGACTTCCTCGTCGGAATACTCCCTTAACTGCATCCTTGTTCTGTACCTTACTCTGTCCTCGTAGACTTTGAGTTGATCCAGCAGTTCGCTGACCGAAAGTTGGGTCAGATCAACCGGTTCAAGCAAGTCCTTGCCTTTGTAGGTGATTTTCCATATCCTTCCGTGGGAGTGGTCCCTATCATCTTCACGAAAGCCTTGTTCGCCATGCTGGATGATTGGGTTGTACCAATCCACCACGTATAAGGCTCCGTCAGGACCGAACTTCAAATCCACCGGCCGAAAGTTGGGATTGGTGGACTGCAATAGCGGTTCGATCTCATCGGCTATGATGCCGCTTCCGTCCTTTGACAGCTTGTGCTGCTTGATTCCCTGAAATCCTACAAAAGTATTGAAGAGGATATTGCCCTGGGCTTCGTCCGGGAAATGACTGCTGGAAATAATTTCGTGTCCGCAGGTTTTAGGCTTTACTTTTGAAGTAATAAAATCCCTCATTTCCACATGCTTTTTGGGATATTCGGAAGCAACTGTCAATGGTGTTGCGAAATAATTCATCCCCGTCGAAACATCCCCAATAATGTGCGTGCCATCGCGAATAAACACATTGCCCCAAGGATTGGCATAAGGGTAGGATACATAAGATTCCAGTTTCATCGTTCTCGGCTCATATCGCCAGGTGGTTCCATAGGCTCCACGAACTGGCCCATAAGGAGTCTCCACCTGTGAATGCAGAAAGGTACCTTCGTGCATATAAAGAGCCCCGTCCTGCCCCCAGGTATACGCGCTGATCGCATGATGGGAATCCTCGGTTCCAAATCCATGCAGTAGGTTTTTTCGCAGATCTGCTTTGCCATCCCCATCAGTATCTTTTAAGAAGACGAAATCCGGAGCTTGGGAAAGGTAAACCCCGCCGTCCCCCAGCTCGAAACCTAGCGGAAGATAAAGGCTATCGGCAAAAATGCTGTGACTGTCGGCAATGCCGTTCTTATCGGTATCCTCCAGGATCACCAGCTTATCATTAGGGGGTAGACCCGGCGTATACTGGGGATAGGAGGGCATGGAAGCTACCCATAGCCTCCCTTGGGGATCAAAGGTGATGGATACGGGATTGGCAATGGGGAAATCAGCTTCTGAGGCAAACAGTTCTATGTGATAGCCCTCCTGTAAGATAAATTGATCGGTAGATGGCGGAACAAGATCTTCCTCACCAGCTTCCAATGTATTAATAACCTCTGGAATTTTATTTAAGGCAGCGGCTGTTTGTTTCGCACTGGCCAGCCACACCAAGCTGTCCAGCCGAAGGACCATACTGTCTATTTTGCCCAACTCGGAGGGAAGGGTTCTTCCTCCCTCCCAGTCCTTCCTCCCTCCAAAGACATACTCGCCATTCTGGGTCCGGAACCGGTAAAAGTAAGATTTGTTTTTTTCATGAATGACATTTCTCAAGTCCCGCGACCAACTGTCCTCCGACCAGGTAGATACCGGCAAATCCAAAGCTTTTGCCATCATATCCCCCACCTCACGATAGCCATCCTCGGTGAGATGAATTCCATTTAGCGTAAAACCGCCTTTGTTATCAGCAAACAGCAGGCGCATCGGATCGTACAAATCCACGAAAGGGATACCCAAAGACTCAGCTACCTCTTCCATTCCTTCGGTATACAACTTTAAATTCCGGTTATTTTCTTCCGGATCAGGCATAAATCCCCCCTTATTTTCATGGGCGATGGGGGAAAATAAAATCACTTCGGTGGAATCTTCTCCGTTATAGGATTGCTGCTGCAAATGTTGAAGGAAATCGTACAGCTTTGTTTTAAAACTTTCTAGATTGTCGGGGCCTCTGAACGATTCATTCAAGCCAAAAAACGCAAAAATATAATCCGCTTTTTCCTGCTTCAAGTAATCATCCATGGTTCCGAAATTCAATGGCCGAGGCTGGAGATCCACTTCATCCCCGCTCCATCCAAGGTTTCTAACCGACAAATTTCTTTCGGGAAAACTTTGGTAGATAAGTGTTTCAAAATAATTGTGCTGCTGAAGCTGCTCTGCAAAACTATTACCGATGAAAACAATACTTCCCCCCTGTTTGGGGTCAAAAGTATGCACAACCTGGGTTTTCGTGCAGGAAACCACAAAAAAAATGGACAATAAAAGGGCAAGCGGTATAGTTGATTTTTTTTTAAGGATTGACATAAATATTATCTTGGGTTTATTTTATTCTTCTGTTAAAACCATTCAATGGTTTTTTTAAATTTTAATTCTAAAATGGGCAATGAGGCAATAACCCATTAACCCGTATATATCGGTCATAGCTCACCACACCGACTCCTGAACCCTTTTCACGGTCTTCTATCCAATTACCGGACAAGGCCTCGGGGATCACTGCCCCCAAAGCAATACTATTTGGGCCAGGCAGTAGTTGCGGTCTATGCCGCCCCGCTTGGCTTGCTCCAAAACAGAAGGCCTTTTAATTGTGGATCAATTTCCCCCTGACAAACTTTTTATATAAAGGATCACGGACTCCAGTTCATGGTCTGCTAGGATTCCCAAGAAGGAGGGCATTTCTCCTTCTCTTCCCGCTACTACCTTTTCCCCTGGACTGAGAATGGATTCCAGAAGATAGGATTCATCAGCGATGGTGGAGGAGCCATCCGTGAACTTTCGCTCAGATCCGTACAATCCTTTCATGCCGGGGCCAATCTTTCCTTCGACCTGATCATCAATAGTATGACAAGCAATGCAGCCCATTTTCACAAACATTTCTTCTCCCAAACCCACTGTGGGCGCCACTTCCTCCTTTTCTGTCAAGGCTGAAGGATCAAAATCAAACGCTATATCCTCTTTGGTTAAATTTCCAAAACCGAGCGCCAAAAGGTTTGGCTCCGCCACCTCATTCACCGTAAACCAAAAGTCGTCCTTAAAGCCCCGACCATCCGCAGTGGTCAATTCATAGCTTAAGGCCATTTGCATGACTTCTTGAATATTTGGCACCGCCAAAAAAACGGCCTTCTTATCTGTTGAAAGATATGCCTTTAGGACTGGAAGGTTTTCATCCCCTACTGTGCCATCCGGCTTGAAATGACCGGAGCCGTATTTTTCCGTACGAAGATAATTCCAACGTTTCACCTGAAATTTGCTGATGTCATTCACTGATGCTTGATCCAGCTCTACATCAAAACCGAGCATGATCCCTCCTTCGCGTACAGCAAATTTTTGCGGCAAGAGGCTTTCCTGACCCGTATACCGCAGCCTGCCCAAAGCACTGATCGTACGGGTATTGGTGCCCCAAAGGGAAAAACCCGTGAGATACAATTGTCCGTCTTCGGGATTGATAGCTCCTTTCATGGTAGGCGCCGGATAATCTCCTGGAATCAGAGACACCCCTCCTTGAATCCGCTGCCCGACGCTATCGATTAAAACCTTAAATAAGCCGGGTCTTCCGTAGGAAAAGTGAACCATGCTCCCATTTAAGGGGCCCATTTTATCACTGTTTACCCAAACCTGGCTGATCCCAGAGCGATCCACACCATGGGGAATCCACAGCAAGGGGGGCGTGATATCCGGGATAGCATCCAGATGTGCCGTTGCCGGAACACCGTAATAGTCCCCTTTGTTCACCAGCATCACGGGGGTGGAAGGCATAAAATTCCCCTGTTGGTCAGATGCCGACACCACGCCGGTTTCGGGGTTAATACCTATATAGGGCCCGCGGAATCCTGTAGCAATGGTTTCCATGGTCCTCCCATCCTTTGATATCTTCAATATAGAACCGTCATGGGGAGAACCTGCTCGGAAACCCAGCAGGCTTTTTGGAGAGGAAGTCTCAGGACCCATATCCAATCCTCCGAACTTGGCGACGTAAAAACCTCCTTCTGGGGCCGCCACCATATCACTGGCCCACTCTCTGGTTTCAATGGATTGCGCCATTACATTGGAAAAATTCTCGTAATAATCCGCTTCGCCATCTTTGTTCAGATCGTGAATCAGGACGATTCCCTCTTTGCCAAATACATAAACCTGTCCGTTTAGCACTTCAATACTTTGTGGTTCGTAAAGACCGGATGCATAACGTTTCCATGAAAGTTTGTTCAACCTATCATTGATCCCCTCAACAATCCAAACATCTCCTTCAAAGGTGACGCCTGCAGCTTTGTCCCCATCAAAGAAGGACAGGTCTACCATTCTTACATTTCTTCGCCAAGGGTTCGGAATAGGTAAGGTAAGCTGGTCCAAAACATAGCTGGCGGTATCGGGTGAGACTTTGCCTTTCGTCAGCACCTTTTCACTCCACCTGGCAGGACTTCCTTTTTTGAAGTCAGGGATTTCCATCTTTGCTTCCTCCACAAACTTCTCCAACAAAGCTTTTTGATCGGCTTGTCCCTTCCATAGCAAGAGGGAAAACTGCCTTTGATTGGCTCTCGGTGCGAGATGAATCGTGAGATAACGGTTGTCTGTCACTTTGATTTCCACACCTTCTAAATTTCCCTTTAAGCCTACTGCAGTAACAAGATTTCCGTCAGCGCCCTGATAAACGTAGGCGACGTTGTCAATAATTTCAAAACTCAGCCCATCTGTCACTTCTGCCGCTACAAGGAAAAGTGCCTCATTTTGCTGCGGGATGTCAAAGGTTCGCGTGAAGGCTTGGCCTCCTTCATTTTCCACAATTCCGGGCTTTTCAAAAATATCTGTTCCTTTTACGGTATAGGACAGTACCACCTCTTGATCTATCAGGTAAGCCCCGTTCCACCTTCCCAGTTCTTCGGGAAGAGCCCCCCAGGGAAGACCTTGTGGATGGGAAGCTGGGGGCCGTGGGTCATCGAATTGCGGCTCCGCCCCGGACCAGCCGGCATATTGCCCTGTGGCAATTTTTGCTTCTCCACCAATTACGGGCAACTTGTTACTTTTATTGTGAAAATCATTGTAGGAGATCTGCGCCATGGTCACCATGGGCAAAAAGTCCCCTGTCCACGCCACAGACCATCGAAGCATATCCGTGTCAAAAGCCACGGCAGCTTCTTCTCCCAAGCGAATAGCCAACACCCTTGCAGAAATGTTGTCTTCGGGAAATCCCGGTCCCAGTTCTCTGCCGTCCATGGAGGTGGTGATAAAAGGAAAATCAGGCTCCACGAATGGGGCAAATTCAGCTTCCTCAAAATTAACTTCCGTAATCGTAGGTTCTTCACCACACCCTGCCAAAAAGAATACGCCACATACAAAGACTATCCCTAAAGAAGTCCTGGAATACCATGAGGTTAAATTGTTACTGTTTTTACGCATGAAAGAATGTCAATAGGTCTTAGATATTTACTTTTCATTTTTTCATAAATCCACCCCTATATGACCCTCCTTCTGTTACTATCCAAGCAGGAACTTCACAGGGAATGCGACTGCACTTTAGTTGGAATCGGGTCGGATTTTGCTTGGACAAATAAGAACATCCGGAAGGATTTCTTACAGCCATACCTACAGAATAAAAATTAGGGTGATCACAATTTTAGGGAGATTTTAAGCCAATGAATTTACAGGGCTAAATATAAGGGGTTATTTTTTAAAGACTATCCTTAGAAAAAATTTTACACCAGCGGACAGGGCAAATATTACCTTAAAAAGTACTGTTCTCTCTAAGCAAGATCATGAGGTTAGAGGTACGACAGGGCTACCAATAGACAAAAATTTTCCCCATGCTCTTGCCAGACTCCAACAAGTCATGAGCCTCCACTATATCGTCTGCTGAAAAAGAGGCTCCGACCAAGGGTTTTATTTCTCCCTTTATCCACAATTGGTGCAGATCCTGGAGGCATTTTCCAATGATTTCGATTTGGTGGTCTGCAATGCGAAGCATATTTACGCCGATTACGCCGTAAGACTTCATCATCATAAAAAGAGGACTGAGAAAACCGGTTTTCAACAAAAAAGCCAGATTATTGCCCACGTGGCCTTTTTTTCCGCTACGAGCAGATCCGCCATAGCAAAAGATCCTTCCCCCGTGACTTAAAAGTTTCAAATCATTTTTAAAACTCTTTCCCGCCACCGGATTGAAGATAAAATCCATCTTTCGCTTTCCCAGATTTTTCTCCACATAGGAAGAATAGGATGTTTTTTTGTAATTGATGGGATGATCGACCCCCAGTTGTTCCAAATATTCCACCTTTTTATCCGAACCACATAATCCAATTATTTTCACCCCCTTGCGTTGGCACAATTGCGTCAAGGCAGTACCCACACCGCCCGCACAGGCATGGATAAGTGCTAGGTCACCGTTATGCATGTTAGAGACGTACTCCGCCATATAATACGCCGTGCAGTATTGTGTAGCCAAGGCACAGGCCTCTCCTGCGGGAATGCTGTCGTTGATGATAGCAATTCCCCGGTAATCCGCTACTGCTTGCTCGGCATAACCGCCAAAACGGGTAAACGCCACCACCCTTTTGCCTTCAAACTCCCCGAGCACACCATTTCCCTGTTGGATGACTTTGCCCACAATCTCATAACCAGGGACAAAGGGAAGATCAGGAGCCTCCTTGTAAAGTCCCTGCCGCGCCATCACATCTGCGTAATTTAACCCAAAGCCTTCAACCTCGACAAGTACTTCCAAATTTTTCGGCTTTAGATCTTCCTGTTCTTTACATTGAAAAGCCTCCCGGGCGCTTCCATGTTTGGTGATGACGATATTTCTCATGACAATAAACTATGTTTTGGTGAAATGGAAGCAACCGCAGCCGTATACCTGCTTTGCCAAAAGCCAATCAGGGGGATTTGGCACCAATCCCCCGTCCTCTTCATTCTCGGGGATCAGGCTAAAATCAACTAAAGTCAAATCCGAAAATAATGCCAACACTTGCTGCTTGGTGTATATCCTGTGGGCATTGAAAAATATTCGACCTTCTGCTCCTAAGGGCACCACAAAAAGCAAATGTCCGCCAACAGCCAAAACCCGCTTCAACTCCTTAATGGCTTTCAAATCCCCATCATAATCCAAAGGGTCCCCGTACCTGCCCAAACCCACATGCTCTACGGTATGCATGCAGGAAAGCGAGGGAATTGTATTGTCCCCGAAGGGCAGGTCCAAAAGATCCGCTGACAAGGAATTTAATTTAGTCAAGAACAATTTGGCCGGACGGTAATCATAAAAATCCACCGGAATAAAAGCGGACAATATTGAACAAAAATGCAGGGTCGATGAAATGTCCACATGCTTTTCAGGCTGGCTTTTGGCCACAATACGGGTTGCCCAAGCGGGGTGATACACGTAATGCCGATCAAAACCGGTGTTGGAGGTTTTGTCATGTAGACAAGGATAAAAATCCTGCGGATCCAACTTAAATCGTTTCACAGCCAATTTCTCCATTTGAGAAAGCTGATCAAATTCAACCTTAAACCCTTTATCTATTTTGGGTTGGGTGTGAAATAATCCTTTTATTTTTCTTACTAATCCCATTTCGTTCTTTTGGTCACAATACAATGCTGTTTCTGGATAACAGGTTAAGGTAAGAAAATTCCTGTAGCCCCATTGCAAAAGAGGGGCATTTATCTAAAGTGACTTTCAATGTTGCCCCAACTTTCAACAAGTTATTTATTTCCTTACTTTTACCTACCATCCTATTTCCTCTCCCTTATCCATGATAAAAAAACTCCTCAAGTTATTCCAAAAAGACAATGACGGCTTTCAGGCTTATTTGAAAAACAAACGCACCATTGACCAGTTTCTTGAATATCTTGAATGGGGGACCCATATTCCGGTACCTCATGCCATCAAGCAAAATAACATCCGTAAATACCGAGAAGCTTCCCGATGCCAGGTTTTTGTTGAAACCGGAACCTTCCTTGGGGATATGGTTGAAGCCCAAAAAAACAACTTCAAGAAGGTCATTTCCATTGAGCTGGGTAAGGAACTCTACGAAAAAGCCTTGCGGCGCTTCGAGCATGACCCACAAGTCACGCTTCTTCAGGGAGATAGCGGAGTCTTGTTAAAAGAAGTGGTCAAGGATATCAAGGAGCCGGCTTTGTTTTGGTTAGATGGTCATTTTTCCGCTGGAATTACGGCGAAATCTGACAAGAATACGCCGATCGTGGAGGAGTTGAAAACCATCTTGAGTTCATCTATAGATCATGGAATACTCATAGATGATGCCCGCCTCTTCACCGGCAAAGAGGACTATCCAAGCCTAAGCGAGATTTGCTTTCTTGTACAGGAATATTCTCCCAAGAGAAAGGTAGAAGTGGCTGATGATATTATTAGGATCATGCCTTGACTTGATGACTCCAGCCTTTCTTGCTGAAAATTGTACACAGGATCTAAATATCGTGAAATCGGTAAATGATTGATTGTTCAAATCAGTCCAAAGACTTGTTTAAACATTTTTCTGTACATCTTCGGGGTGGCGTAGGCAGGATTGAACAAAGGTCTCCTAAAAAACAGCAGCAGGGACATCCTACTCCGGCTTTGCCTGATCAGCTCATACCATCGTGTAAATAGCACCCTATGCAGCAGGTCTTTGGGGAAAATCCCGGTTTTGTCATTGCCTTCTTTAATTGCCTTAAACAGGCAAAAATAATCCCTTAGTTGGGGCTTGGTATTGGTCTGCCGGATAAAAGACAAATGGGTTTCCTGCAGGGGATCACTGTAGGGAATATGGAGGCTCCGGTGCATAGAGCGTACGATATCCCTTTCTCCTTGAAGCATCAAATCTTCCTTTTCCCTAGAAATATTATCCTTGTGTACCCTGTATCGGACCAATACTTTGTCCAAATTCTCCACTTGATAATGCTGGGCCATCCGAAAGACCAAATGATAATCTTCGCAAAAATCAGGGCCTTGGTACCCTCCGATCTTTTCGACCGCCTCTTTCCTGTACATGACCGTGGAGTTGACAAAAACGTTCCTGAATAGCAGTTCTGCTTGTATATCAGCTGAGCGGACCGGCATCTTGTAGCATTCTCCGGTAGGTGTACCCATTGCATCGATCACCTCGGCATGCCCTCCAGTCATCACCAGTTCAGGGTTTTCCATCATGTATTCATATTGGATAGCTATTCTCTCGGGCACGGCAACATCATCCGCATCCAATAAAGCCACCAGGGAGCTTTTTGCTTCGGCCAGTCCCCTGTTCCTCGAGTAAACCAGCCCTCTGTTCCTATCGTTGTCCAGCAAGCGGATCCTGGAATCTTGGTAACTCTGGATAAGGTTTCTGCTCCCATCGGTAGATCCGTCATTGATCAGCAGGAGTTCAAAGTCTTGAAAGGTTTGGCTTAATATACTATCCATGGCCGCTTTTAGAAAAGCTTCTCCATTAAAAACCGGCATAACTACACTTACAAGGGGCATAAGCTCATATTTTGACCCAATCAGGGAGGATTAGCGCAGAAGTCTCTGCTTTCGAATCATTTATCCATTTTTTTGGAGACACTACTATTTTATCTCGGCTGGGGTTTAGCCAGGCTCCCCACCAGCTGAAACTGCTATTGGCAATGATGTGGTGTTTGCAGCAACTCATCATTTGCATGTCTTTGTAGCTGTTATTCCCTTTGTTCCAATCCACATACAAGGCATTCTTCATTGAAAAATTCGCCCTGCACCACTCCATATCATTGGAAAAGAAAACAAAGAGAGGGCTCTCTATTTTTTCCTTGAGGCAAGCAATGGCTTGCTGATAATAATTAAAGTCACAGATCCCTCCCAAAATGGAATGACCTAGATAATCCCCTCTTCTCACATGAACCGAAACCGTATTGTTCAGCGCCATGGTCTGGACAAGACTTTGGTTTTTTTCATCCAAGGCTTCTTTGAACTGAAAGGCCCTCCTTAGATGTCTTTCCTGCATTTGAATATAAGCGTGATGCTGCCAATAACCCCAAAACCAACGGGGAGAAGGATCTTCATAGACGGTTGGATCGTAGGAGAATTCCTGCCTTTCATGATACTCCGCATGTTTGGTTCCATAGATCCGCCTTAGCTTTCTGGTCAACCAATCCCTACTTTCTGAGGAATAAACCCTTAACTCTAGAGAACTTGCCGGCTCCAGATCAATATCAAAGACCTTTTTTAATTCAAATCCTTGGTGTAGTTCATAGGTTTCGAATCCGGTCAGGTCTGCCTTTACTTTGGCAAAATGCTGTTTTAGGGAGAGCAAAAATGCATATTGAAACATCTGATTTCCCAGCCCCCCTAGAAATCTTACAATCTTTGTCTTTCCTCCCATGGTCAAACTTGGTCTCTTCATTTCGGCCCCGACTTTCCCAGGAGCAATTCCCTATAGGAGTGTTTAAATTTCTCTTCCCCAAAATTTTGTTGTGCGAAGGTATAGGCGTTTTTGCCGAACTCCTCCAAAAGCGCTCTGTCTTTGCACAGTGTTCCTATTTGTTGTACGAACTCTGCTACGATCTGGTCTTCGTCCTCATTATTCTCTACCACAAATCCGTTGCGGTGAGTGGTGGGGGAAATATAGGTGGGAATCTCCCCCACCTTGGTGGCGATAGGCACCACCCCATGCCCCATCCCCTCCATAATGACCAATGGGAAACCTTCACGCCAAGATGTGACTAAGATCAAATGTGCGTCTGTGTAAATATCATTCAGTGTCTCTCTGTCGAATACCTCTCCTTCAAGGATAACATTGGAGCCAACACTGGCTCTTAATTCCATGAAATCACCCACCATTATAAAATCAAGTGGCATGTCCATTCCTTCACACTGCCTGGCAATCTTCACAAAAATCTCTGGCCGCTTTTCAGGAGCATTTCTGGAGACAAATAACACCCTTAATTTCCCGTAATAATCCTTGGAAGGTGCATAAGGCGGGATATCGGATTTATTGGGAATGATGGTAAACTTCTCCATATAATCAGAATCAATGCCTTTTTCACCATATAATTTCCTAAAGTCATTTCTGGTGTTTTCGCCCAAAATCACCCTGTGATCAAGACGCTTTACCTCAGGCAGGCTGTAAATCTCCGGCCCGTTGGGGTCGAAGGTGAAAGCATGGATGAGGTCCGCCACCTTTACATGCGGTGCTAAATAGGGTATCAACTCGTAAAAAAAATGGCTATGGCAACCAAAGGCAACGGGGTTTTCCTGCGCATTGATAAATCCAGCAATTTTCTTCAACATGATGGCACTCCAAGATTTCTTTTTGGACCATCTGCCGAGTTCAATCGTATCGGCATACGTTTTAAAATCCTTTTTGAACCCATCATTTTCCGAATCGTCCGTAATAAAACATAGGGGATCGTCCTTTTGGAATGCTTTAAGAATATCTGCATGCACCCGTTCCCCTCCGCCGATTTGCCAAAAAGGAAAGAAAAAAAACAACCGCCGACTGCCCCTCAATTTCCTGTAAATTGAGGGAACCTTCAACAAGGCTTCCGCATTTTCTGCTTTTCTTTGAAATATAGCTTTTAAAGATTTGGGCATGGACAATGAGTTTTTTTAGCGGTAAAAGGTAATAGGAAAAAGCATCACGACGAACAGGAAATGATCAGTCCTGGTCCTCTGGATTTACGTCGAAGGCTTTATCCAGTTCCCCATAGACATACCTTGTGGTAAAATGGTTGTTGAACAATTCCCTGCCCCAATTACTTTGTTGCTCGTACAGCGCCGGGGAATGTCTCAGAGCATGGATATGTTGGGCAAACCCTTCAGGATCATCACTGATCAGACAACCATTGTTGATTTTGTTGGGCAGGCCATCCACTCCCCTGGAAGTACAGACCACGGGAAGCCCATAGGAAAGGGCCTCTACCACCTTTATCTTTACTCCCGTGCCACTCAGCATGGGACAAAGTACTATCTTGGAATGGACGTAATAGTTATGAAGATTTTCCGCATAGGGGACCTTATGGACATTGGGATAATCCCCCACGTAATCCGAGATTTTTCCAACAATACAGATCGACAGGCTCTTTGGCAATAGAGGGAAAACCTGCTCGAAAAACCAAGCAGCTGACATTCTGTTGTGGGGATTGTCGCTGGCTACATAGATTAAATCGTAGATTTTTTTAGACACTAGGTTGTCCGGGGAAGGGGCATCGAAATAGGGCGGGATCAGCCGGATTTCGGTGGTGCAAAATTGGCCAAAAACAAACTGTTCATCGGAAGAAATGGTCCAAGCCTCATCAAAACCATTCAATTTGTTGATCTCGTCTTCAAACGTGGGCCCTAACTTAAAATTCTCTTCTTTTGTATGGTGTAAAGTCAAAAAATCATGTGTATCCACAATGGTTTTGCTTCCCGAAGCCAAAGCTGTATTGACCAAATCTGCCCAATATAAATAGCTCACGATGATATAGTCATAAGATTTTGATTTAAGAATTTCCTCAAAGGATTTCTTTTGGTTCAGGGAAATGTCGACGTTTAAGCTACTTTCCATGCCCAGCTTTTGTTTATAAAAATGATTGGGCAGTTTGAAATCGAGGAAGTACTTGACCCTGTTCTTTTTTGAAGCCTTCTTTTGTAGAAAATAGAGATTGTCTATCCATCCCGATTGTTTGATTTCCTCAATGTCAGGATCTTCCCATTTGCTCATACCTTGGAGTAAGCTTACAAAATCCACCTTCATCCCTCTCTCTTTAAAGTAACGAAGAAGTTGCAATGCCCGGATTTTATTGCCCGCATTGTTTTCCAATGGATTTTCCGGAAAAAAATAAAGTATGCTCTTCATTGTCTAATGCTTATCTGTTCCTGCTAAATTTTTATATACATCCATTGTTTTCCGCATACAATCTTCAAGGGCAAAGTAACGCAGCCTGTTTTGTCCTTTTAGAGAAAGTTTCTCACGTAGTTCTTTATCGGCAGTCAGCGCCTTAATCGCCCTTAGGATGTCCTCCGGTACATAAGGATCAAAATACACCACCGCATCCCCTCCTACTTCTGGAAAACAACTGGTATCGCTGACGGCTACCGGGCAATTGTTGTGGAAAGCCTCCAAGAGGGGCAAGCCAAAACCTTCGTACAACGATGGATAAACGAACAGCGTTGCTTTTTCATATAGATTTTTCAACCGGGAATCGTTTACTTGCATTTGTACGACAGCTGCAGTCAGCCGGTTTCTGTGCAAGAGCTCCCTTTCCGCCAAGTTGAACCTTCCTCCTCCGGCACATATAACCCTCAGGTCCCTATCTTCCCGCAAAAGAGAGGCACAGGCGGTGATGAACCGGCTAAAGTTTTTATAACCGTTCCTAGCCCCTACAAACAAAATAAAACGGGCGGGCAACACCGGTTCCGCTTCATCGCTGCCGTTGATTTTATACAAGCCATGATGGATCACGCTGATTTTGCCTTCATGCACGCCATATATATCCTGGAGATCCTTTTTGGTCGCGGTTGAGATGGCGATGATATGATCAGCCTTTTCAATTACCTCTCTTTTGTAGGTAATAAAGGGATCATTTTGAGGGAAAAATTCAGGAAAAAGTTCATGGGTCATGTCATGCACCGTAAGTACAAAAGGCCGCTTCAGGTACGGCAAAAAGTAAGCATCATAATAAGTAGGATGAAAGACATCAAACCTGTTCTTTTCAAGCAGGAATTTGGTGTACCTCTTGTTAAATGAATATGTTCGGGAGCGGCTGACCAAGGCTCTTCCCCATTTGGCAGGCAAGGGAAAAGTGGAATCCGGCAGATAATGGTTTCTTGAAACCAGTACACCAGCATCCACGCCCATCCCTTCTTTATTTTTCAAATAATCCTGAAGAACGGCAAAATAACGGGAGATCCCGCCATATTCCTGCAAGGAGAAAGTCTGGTGATCAAACTGTATTTTCATCCTTTAAATTTTAATTTAAACTCTTTAAAAAGGTACCTCCAGTAGGCCACATTACCGAAATATTTCTTAATCAACAGGGGCTTGTCTCGTATGAAGGTGAGATCTTGTTTCCGGGCAGAAGCCCCATCAGTGGCGAATCGTGCGGTTAATAGCTCACAGTACTCCCATTTGAATGCCGGGTCCGCCCAACACTGCATGTTCAGGTGATGATCGGCGTAGAGCACATACTTTTCCTCAAATTTATACTTGTCAAATACCGCTTTTGGATATAAGATACTTTGGTGACAAATGTTGTTTTTGGCCAAAAAGTACCCCGAAATTTCCCGGCCCATAGGCACGGTATCGTAAAGCACATTGGAATAATACAAAGTAGATGCATCCGTCAACAAAGGAATGATGTCGCAAAAGCCCGGGAGCAATACATCATCTGCTCCCAAAAAGATCAGCCATTTTCCCCGCACATATCTTAATGACTTATTCATCGCATGATAGATGCCGTTGTCCGCCTCACTCCGCCAGTAGGCGATTTCCTTGCTTCTCTCCTGTAGCAAATCCAAGGTGGCATCAGTACTGTTGCCATCAATAATGATATGTTCGATGGCATTTGAATCCTGCTCAGCAACGCTATCAATGCATTGCGAAAGCGTCTCTCCAGCATTATAGCATACCGTGATCACAGAAACCAAAGGTTTCACTCCACCGCCGCTTTGGCGGGTATAATATCCTCCTTCCTGCATAGGTTATATTGTCCTTTTTTTCAAGCCGTTCCACATGCGTATACAAAACAAAGAAAAAGGATTCTTGTTCAGCTTTACCACTGAAGAACCCGATAGGTAAAAAGAAGTGGTCGTAGTCTGAACCCACCTGGCCCTAAATAACCGGTTGTATTTTCTGATCAGGTTCTCCTTACATTGATGAAAACTTTTGTCTGGGTTCCCCCTGCTTTTGTGCCATACTTGAAAATCGATCACATAACTGTTATATCCCTTGGCCGCTGCTTGAAGGCAAATATCAGCTCCATAAAGGTGGAAACCTGACAAATCATTAGAAAAAGACAATCCAGCAATGTTTTTCACCAATATAAAATGCTCATCAAGGCTTTGGGCTTTTAGGGGAAATTTTCCTTTATTCTCGATCGTTCCGTCAGGATAGGCGACCTTATAAACAATATAATTGGGTCCCGCCGCGCCGGCGTTGCCGGCTACCGCCCATTTTGCATCCAAGGTATCCAGCTGGGCAATCCGTTGTTCTAGCTTATCCCGCTTATCAACATTGAGAAGTATGTCCTGATGACAAAGGATGACGTATTTTCCCCTGGCGCGCTGAAGCATGATATTAAGTCCCGCATAGGCATCAAACTGGTTTTTTCCGGAATTATCGACATACAAAAATTCACAGGTTGATAAGGAAAACCCTGCTTCTACAAAAGAAGCCATCATCTCTTCATATTCTTGCTTGTTGTTGACCAAGGTACAAATGGAGAAGTCAACCTGGAAGATCCGCTCCTTGACAGAAGTGGCTTGAGCTAATAATTCTTGCATAATGTGTTTCCTAAAACCAAAAATACCATTTATCACCGATAGTGACCCAGCTTTCGGCCCCGTCATTCAAAGAAGTGGATTGTTTTTTTATTTTTGTGAAGCCCGTTAGAGACCAAAACGAAATTTGAAGGAAGAATGCGACAAATCATACAGGAAATAATACAATGGATTAAAGTTTTCCTCCAAAAAAGGTTTCACCAGAACAACCCCTTGTTTCCATACTACCTGACCATTTTGACGATGTTTGTCATCTTTGTGGTAAGCATCAATGTGTTTGTCGATCTCACCGAGGATCTTAAGGAAAATGAGCTGACTGCTTTCGATGATGCGATCAGCGCTGCCGTGCAATCCTATAGAACCCCTTCCTTAACTTCGATCTTTGAGTTTATCACCCATTTGGGAGACCGGATCGCTTATTTTATAGCCGCATTGGTAGTAGCCGCTTTTTTTTATTTTAAATATGGAAGATGGAAATTTACGTTGCAGACCATCCTGGTGCTCCTCTTGTCCTCTCTCTCCAATGTGGTATTGAAAAAGGTCATCAACCGGGAAAGGCCTACCTTTGAGCATCTGGTAGCTGTGTCCACCTTAAGCTATCCCAGCGGCCATTCCATGAGTGCCATGGCATTTTATGGCTTTTTGATTTACCTCAGTTTCCGTCTTTCTGGATCATGGTGGGTCAAAGCAGTTTCTTTTATCAGCTTTGGATTATTGATCCTGCTTATCGGCATCAGCCGCATTTATCTCGGCGTGCATTATCCCAGTGACGTGATTGCCGGGTTTTTGGGCGGCCTGATCTGGGTGGCTTTCTGTGTGGTGATTTTTAATATCATCGATCTGTATAGGCAAAAAGAAGCGCATGAAGTTAAACCCTGAGGTCTTCAAACAAAGCGAATTGCCACCTATACTTTCTCTGTTTATTGGGCTTTTTTGCTTATTTTGGCTATCCAATCAAAACTATTTTTACAGAACCCTATAACACAAATGATCAACAGAAGAAATTTTATAAGAAACAGCGCACTGACGGGCGTATCCCTAATGGGATTGACCGAAATCGTCCATGCGGCCATGCCCTTAACGGCAGCCGCTCCTTCCATTAAACTAGCAGCAGGCGACAAAATCCTTTTTCAAGGTGACTCTATCACTGATGCAGGAAGAAATAAAGAAAACCACGGGTTCAACAACCCGTCGATTCTAGGTGGCGGCTATGCATTCTTGGCTGCGGCAGAACTGCTACATAAACATGCGGACAAAAACCTGCAGATTTACAACAAAGGCATCAGCGGCAACAAAGTCTATCAGCTGGCTGAGCGCTGGGATAAGGAAGCGCTGGAAATCCAGCCCAATATACTCAGCATCCTGATCGGCGTCAACGACTATTGGCACAAGCACAATGGTAACTATGACGGAACAGTCGAAGTTTATAAAAAGGACCTAACCGCCTTGTTGGAAAGAACCAAAACACAGCTTCCCAATGTTAAATTGGTCATCTGTGAACCCTTTGCCGTGAAAGGAGTAAAAGCAGTCGATGATACCTGGTACCCTGAGTTCGACAGCTACCGTGCAGCAGCCAAAGAAATCGCCTCTGCCAGCGGAGCCGTATTTGTTCCTTTTCAAAAAGTGTTTGATGAGGCTGAGAAGAATGCCCCTGGCTCCTATTGGACCACGGATGGTGTCCATCCATCCATCGCAGGATCCCAGCTCATGGCCCAGGCATGGTTAAAAGCAGTGAAATAACAAAAAGGCCTGGAAAAAATTCCAGGCCTTTTTTCTTACGTTCCTCCATAAGAGGGCTTATCAATATCCGGTTTGTTGGGATTTCTGTTGGCATGTTTTTCCAGATGGGAGGGAATTTTTCCTTCATCGGTATGTTCTTGCCTGATTCCCTCTTCCCTCTCCAATTCTTCTGCTGTCTTTCCCTTTTTAATCTGTGCTTTATCCTGACCGGAATCCGAAGGGTTGGCCTTTCTTGATGGAGAGGGATTATTGCTTTGATCTTCTCTTTCTGCCATGGCTATAGTATTTGGTTAAAGATTATGTTTTTCAGCATATGTACGGCAATCTGTCTGCGTTTATTATGATCCGTCACATAAATGATCTAGCTTGTCACATTTTTTTGTGGCGGCGAAAGCGATCCCGTATCATTGTCGCAGCTATAACAACAAAAGTCAGACCGATTATGAAAGAGAAAATATTACCCTTTAGACAAGTAGAATGGTGGCTGATGACCATCCTTATTTTTTTGATCATCCTCACCAATACCCTTGGAGCAAAAATTAACTTGGACCGCTTGGCAAATGCCGGTAGTGATCTCACTGCACAATACTTCGCCTACATATTTATTCCTTTCAGCTTGTATGGGGCATTTTATTTTCTCCACATGAAAATTCTTCCTGCTTATCGACGTGACGGGCAAAAAGCGAAGATGATTCTGTACTCCCTGCTGACTTTCCTCACCTCTTGGTTTATCGTGGGCATGTTCTACGTAAACGCCGACTTTGGTGATGTCCCATTTATGCCCTTTTTCTTTATCTCCATAGTCCTATACTTCGGCTATTTGCTGGCAGTCCATATTCTGGATCGGCTTTTTGTGTTGACCAAATCCACCAGTTCCGTGGCTTACAACGTGATCAGGTGTATCCTTCTCTACAATTTCGTAATGATATTTTTGACCATCATCAATCGATACTACCATGAAGCTATTTTAATTGTCTACACGGTCGCGATACCCCTAATCGTGTTATTGCTACTTTACAACTACTTTTTAATCTTCAGGATGAAGGTGAAGGGAAATGCCAAAGCAGCCAAGGCCTATCAATTATTTCTCCCGATCACTGTTTTTATTTTGTTCACTGTGGCAAGTCTTGCCAACGGAAATGAGGAAATATTCATTGTAGGAGCTGTGGTCGCCCTCTTTATTTTGGCGGTGTTTAATCCCGTTGCCCAATCACTTTTCTACAAATACCACAAAGTATTGGGAAGAATCGGCTCACTCACCAACCAGCTTGACCAAAAGTCAGCCGATCTGCAGTTTCTCCGCTCCCAGATCAATCCCCATTTCCTTTTCAATGCACTGAATTCTCTATACGGAACTGCCCTACAAGAAAACTCTGAGAAAACGGCGGAAGGGATCCAAAAACTCGGCGACATGATGCGCTTCATGCTTCATGAAAACAATAAGGACAGTATTGCAGTGGAAAGGGAAAAGGAATACCTGATCAATTACGTAGATCTCCAGCTACTGCGTACCAGCGGACAGGAAAATATTGAAATTATTTTTAACCGCACTACAGACAATTGTACGGGGGAAATAGCCCCCATGATGTTGATTCCCTTCGTCGAAAATGCCTTCAAGCATGGCATCAGCTTACAAAAACGATCTTGGGTAAAAATCAGTCTGCGGTGTATGGAAGGCGCTGTCCACATGGACATCAATAACAGCATCCATAGAGCGTCCGGCGAAGACCCGGAAAGACAGGCCTCCGGAATAGGCTTGACCAACGTCAAACAGCGGTTGAACCTCCTCTACCCTAACCGACATGAACTGGTGATACGGGAAAATGAATTGGAATATTTTGTACATTTATCCATCCAACTGAAAGAAGGGAATGCTTAAAGCAATTGCCATAGATGATGAACCGTTAGCCTTGGAAGTAATCAAGAGCCACGCTTCCAAGGTCAGTTTCCTGGATCTTCAGGAGACCTATACCGATGCATTCAAAGCCATTGATTATTTGCAACAGCAAGAGGTGGACCTTCTTTTTCTGGATATCAAGATGCCGGACATATCAGGGATGGAATTTGCCACCCTGCTGAGGAACAAGCCCATGATTGTCTTCACAACGGCCTATTCCGAACATGCTGTCAAGAGCTTTGAGCTGGATGCGGTGGATTATTTACTGAAGCCGTTTAGCCTGGCTCGATTTACCAAGGCTTGCACCAAAGCCAATGAGCTATGGCAATTGCGAAATAACATGCAGGTGCAGGATTACCTGTTCATTAAGACAGGTTATGAACAGGTGAAGGTGTTCTTGGAGGATATATTATTTCTGGCCGCTAATGGAAACTACATTACTTTTCAACTGGAAGGTGAAAAACACCTGTCGAGAATGACTTTCAACGAGGCAGAAGCCTTGTTGAACAAAAATTTCATTCGGGTGCACCGGTCTTTTATTGTCAATAAGGAAAAAATCACCAAAATCGAACGGCACCAACTGACCCTGGGCACTTCCCTCGTCCCCATAGGCAGCAGCTATGCGGAAAATCTGATGATAAAGTAGGTACGGAAATTGGTTAGGTTCAGCCAAAACTTCCTGCATGAGTGATTTTAACTGGCTATCGGAAAAAAGGAAAAACCTCCTTTTCAACTTTACTTTAATCATCTTATCGACCTGCTTTTTGTTTTGGGGATTGGTCAAAGCCCAAGGTTTTTTGATACCCCTGGTGACGGCGGTTCTTTTCGCCCTTTTACTGATCCCCGTTAACAACAAACTGGAATATTGGAGATTCAGCAGGCCACTGGCTTCATTTGTCAACACTTTTCTATTACTACTCCTCACTTTAGGGTTCTTCTTTCTTATATCCTATCAGGTGAAAGGGTTTATGGAAGATTGGGGCAAAATTGTAGAAACGCTCAAGCCCAAAATTGAAAGCTTCGAAAACTACATTCTGACTCGTACCCCTATTGATAAAGAGCAACTTGAAAAATACAAGGAAGATAACAATATCTCTAGCTTCTCAGGCGGTAATTCAGGGGCTGAGACAGCTTTTCAGGTACTTAACTCGGTCTTTGGGTTCATGGGAAATTTTCTCATTACTTTTATTTACATCTTCTTTCTGCTTAATTATAGGAGAAGATTTAAGCAATTCGTTTTGAAACTGTTTCCCCCACAGAAAAAAGAAAAGGTAAAAATGGTGATCCATATGATAGCTGGGGTAGCACAAAAGTACTTGTTTGGCAAATTTCTGCTGATCATTTTCCTTACGGTACTTTATGCCATTGGACTGGGGATTTCCGGGGTAAACAATTTTATTTTTATCAGTATACTCGCTGCTTTCTTGTCACTGATACCGTATCTGGGGAATATCATAGGCTTTGGCTTGGCCATGGCTTTAGGCATGGCCTCGGGAGGCGGTTCAGGCACTTTAATAGGTGTGGTGACCGTGTTTAGTGTGGCGCAGTTTATCGAAAGTTATATCTTGGAACCCTACGTAGTGGGCGACCAGGTGGACATTCACCCATTCTTTATCATTGTCACCGTTGTCTTGGCCAATTTAGTTTGGGGTGTGATGGGAATGGTTCTAATCGTTCCTGTTGTGGGCATGGTCAACGTCATCTTTAAGAACGTCGAGAGCCTAAAGGTGTTTGGATACTTGTTGGGAAATGGTGATGAAAGCGGAAAGGCGAAAGACTGACTTCGGAAGTAAGACTTTGGTTCCGTCTCAGGTCCTCGGTCAAGGGCTTTAAAACCTAAGGAACTTTTTTCAACTAAAGACCTAGATTCTGGAAGATTTTGCGGTAATTTGAATATTATTTTAAATCCACTTATTAAACACTTTACTATGTACACGGGAATACTTCATCTTCATTCTGGATTGGCTTATCTGGTGCTTTTAGGATTGATTGTCTGTATTGTTTATGCCATGGTAGGGGCCTTATCAGGGAGAGAATTTACCGAAAAAGACAGGAAATTTGGATTGATCGGATTGATCCCCACGCATTTGCAGTTTCTTTTTGCCTTGATACTGTATTTTATAAGTCCTTTAGGCTTTTCCAATCTTTCAGGCGAAACAATGGGTGACTCTATGGCAAGGTTATATGCAGTGGAACATCCACTGATCAATCTAATAGCCGTGGCTTTAATTACCATAGGCTATTCCCGTGCGAAAAAACTTACAGAAAGCAAAAGCAGGTTCAGAACTGTTTACCTATTTTATGGAATAGGCTTTATTCTGATCTTGAGCCGGATTCCCTGGACCACTTGGTTGAATTAGGATTGGGGATGTAACTCTGGGCAATATACCGGACGGGAAAGCCCCAAGATGTAGGTTGTGTACCGTTCATCTTGGGGCTTTTTAGCACATCTATGTTTCCTTTAGCGGCGGCGCCTTCACAATGGTGCTGCAACAAAACTAGATCTATTAAGGGAATATGCCCAAGTCTAAGTAGCTGATGGAGATTCTTTCCATGGCCAATATAAAGGCAGCGGTTCTTAGACTCTTAAGCTGCTTTCGATGGCGGGTTTCGTTCATCCTATGGTAGGTGGAGACCATTATATCTTCTAAGCCGGAGATGACCAGATCCCTCTCGCTGGCCCCTTTTACGATTTGATGTTTTTGGTCATCGGTAAAAAGATCGCCCGTAGCCTTTTCGATATTCTCAAGCAAGAGCTTGAATTTTTGCATCTCATACCGTCTTTCCAATTTGCCGAAAGAGACGCGGGAAAGATTCTTCAGCCATTCAAAATAGGAAACCGTTACCCCTCCAGCGTTTAGATACATATCAGGAATAAGCATAATATCCCTATCCAGCAAAATTTTAGCTGCTTCTTGGGTCACGGGGCCGTTGGCCGCTTCGCCGATGATTTTTGCCTGGACATAAGGTGCGTTTTGGGCAGTAATCTGGTTTTCCATAGCAGCGGGGATCAAAATATCGCAGGCATAGGTCAGCAGTTCTGTACCGTTTTCTACAAACTGCCCCTTAGCGTATCCTTTGAAACTTTTGTTCTCTACCACGTACGCTTTGACCTCTTGAACGTTTATTCCCTTTGGATCCCAGATCCCGCCGTTCCACTCCGCAATTCCAATAATGGTAGCTCCGGCTTCTTGGAGATAGAGCGCAGAATGAAAACCAACATTGCCGAGACCCTGAATGATGATTTTTTTATCTTCTAATCCCGTTGTCAAACCCAGTGCATCCATATCTGATTTGATACTTACTGCCTCCCTTATGCCTATATAAACTCCCATGCCGGTAGCCTCGTTTCTTCCTGCGATACCGTGTTGGGAAAGGGGTTTTCCCGTCACGCATCCTTTGGCATTGATGGAGGAAGGGTTAAATGCCTGATAGGTGTCGGCAATCCAAGCCATTTCCCTCGCGCCTGTACCCATGTCTGGAGCCGGAACATCTATAGCCGGTCCGATAAAATTCTTTTTGATCAATTCGGAAGTGTACCTTCTGGTAATTTTTTCCAGCTGGTCAACCGTATAGTTTTTTGGGTCAATAGACACGCCTCCCTTTGCACCGCCGAAAGGGACTTCCACCAAGGCGCATTTATAGGTCATCAATGCAGCCAGTCCCTTCACTTCATCCTCATTGACATGCTCACTATACCTGATCCCCCCTTTAGCAGGCAGTTTGTGGTGAGAGTGTTGAATACGATAACCCGTCAGTACTTCATAGGTTCCATCCGCATGTCTTAGGGGAAATTTAAACTGATAAACGCTGTTGCACTCCTTGATTAGGCTGACGAGGCCTGGGTGTAGGTCCAGATGTTGTACCGCGTTATCTACAAATCCGTTAACGTCATCGAATAAGCTGTATTTAGGGGATTGCATCATGTGGTGTTTTAAAGAATAATGAAAAAAACTTCAGTCAGAAACTATGCCATCAATGCTAAGCTACTAAAAATGAAAATGGGAAGCATAAAACTATAGCTATAAAAAAAAGAGAGCTTGACGCTCTCTTTGCTTATTTAACCCGAGGACAATCCTTGGAGGCTTTTTTTTCTGGACTTTTGCAGGATTCAACTGCAGAAGCATGACAAACAGGACATTCCATTATTGCTGATGTTTTTTTTACGTTGGTTTCCATGGCTTTTAGTTTTTGGTTCTATTATTAGAACGCAAGGAACACAAGCAAGTTTTGCATTTACAGAATTTAGGATTAATCTAAATAACAACAAGTCACTCCCACAGAATATAAAGTAATACTTTTGTCCAAAAGAACTGATATCATCCGATAATAGAAAGATTCCGGTTATCCCTACCAAGACGTCGGGCCACTGTTATGGCAATGATTTTATCCACTTAACAAGATCCTCCAGTACCGATTGGCTAAAGGTTTCGGTATTAATTGCATATTCTGTAATGGCTCCAGTTTCGGCCGTCTGGAATAGGTGATTAAGATTTGGATAGGAAATGATTTTAAATAAATCGCCTTGATCTGTGGTCATCTTGCGCAGCGCTTCCGCATTTAAAGGGGCGTTGACTTGAATGTCCTTTCCCCCGAAAGCAGCATAAACCGGAACTGGAATCTGTTTAATGAAGGGCTCGGAGGAAAACTTCATGAACTCGAAAAACCAAGGTGTTAGGGTCGGCCCAAAAGCATCCATGATTGCAGAAGCTTCCGCTTCCAAAGATTGGTCATCTATACCCAATTCGGACAAATGCTCCTGAAGCATCTTTTTTAAATTTACTTCCAGGTCCCCAAAGTGCTCGGTATTTTTCAGCACCTCATAAACTTTCCTGTTCAAGGCCAAGCGTTGGTCAATCATCTCTTGGTTAGCACCGCTTATTTTTAATACATCCAAGGTCTGTTGCTCCATGAATTCATCAATTGGCACCACGGGAGCTGCTACCGCGATCAAAAAATTCAAGCCGCCCTCCGCTGCCAGCATCCAACCGATCATTCCGCCTTCACTGTGGCCCATCACGCCTACTTTGGCCTGGTCGACAAACGGAAATTTTCTTAAATGGGCAACGGCATCTGCCGCATCACCCTTTAGGTCGTAGCTGGTGGCTTGGGAAAAGTCACCCTCCGAATCCCCCACACCTCTTTCGTCATAACGGAGCACGGCGATCCCCTTCCTGGCAAGGTAATCAGCAATTACCCAAAAAGGCTTGTGCCCGAGAAGCTCCCCATTTCTGTTCTGTGGCCCTGAACCGGAAATTAAAACCAGGGCAGGAAAGGGTCCTGCTCCCTTAGGCTTAGTAATTGTTCCTTCCAATTTGAGCTGACCGGAGGTATTGGCAAATGAAGTTTCAATTTCGTCATAGTCAAACGGCGGCTGCGGTTCCTGTGGCCGCCTCGGTTCTAGACCAATAGATTCCGCCGGGACGCGCGCCAACTCCAGTGGGAAAAGAGTTCCCGACTGGGTGAAATTACCTTTTAAGGTATCCCCCACCATTACCCCCTCATAAAGGGCGGGAATTTGCTCAAATTCCCATGACACCATCAAACCGTTAAATAAGATATTTTTGAGGAGCATCCCCTTTGCTCCTTGGGCCGGACTATCCGCGGTTCCCTTCCAATCCCCCTCCGCCTGTTCAAAATGAAAAAGAAGGGGCAGCTTTTGTCCCATGACATCCAAAGATCCGCTCCAACTGCCTTTTAGGCCATCTTCTTGTGCCTGTGAACATAATGAAGCCAAAACAAAGGCCAGTAGTAGTGCGGGTTTTCTCATGGATTCTAAAGCTATTATTTAATAACCCCTAAAATTAATGGTTTGGGCCCTATTATCGGCCGGTTGCTGAAAAATTATGATTTGTTTTTCCTGTCCTAGTTGGACAACATCCCGCATAAAAAAATCATCCCCTCGGAAACAGCTTGATCCAACTTTTAGGATTGATCCGGATCCATCCGATCCCGTTTCTGCCATTAAGAGAGAAAGCAAAAAAAAACCTGGTCTAGAGACCAGGTTTTTTTCATTCACTTTAACCACTAACAACCATAAACAAATTCATCATATTGTGTAAACACAGGGATGACAAACATCATTATTGTTGTAGTCCGTACGGGAATCGAACCCGTGTTTTATCCGTGAAAGGGATACGTCCTAACCCCTAGACGAACGGACCATGCTATGTTTTACGGCTCTTTTCCGTAATTGTGATGCAAATATAGAGGCTTAAATCCACAAACCAAAACCCTACCAAAAAATATTCCGTCATAACTCCCAATTTGCTGAAAATTAGGGGAAAAACTTTTGCTAGGGTTTTTAAACGGGGTTTTGTAAATTGGGTTTTAAATTTAAAACAAGCTATTTTGAGCTGGTCTCGGGAATCCCCCCACTTATTGTCTGGAGGATGGTGAATTGAAAATTGGCAGATATTTTTATCTCAATTGGGAAAAATCCAAACTTAAAATTGACTATAACCGTTGTACCCTACAAATTCTATAGATTAAAATTTTTATTTAACTCCACATTTAAACCAAATTAATTATGTCATTAAGATTAGGAGACACCGCACCCAACTTCACAGCAGAAACCACTCTTGGCACGCTTGATTTTCACGAATATTTAGGAGACAGCTGGGGCATATTATTCTCCCATCCAGGAGATTACACGCCGGTATGTACTACAGAACTTGGGTCTGCGGCCAAATTGAAGAGTGAATTTGATAAGAGGAACGTTAAAATGATCGCCATCAGCGTGGATGGCATCGATAGCCATCATGGATGGGTAAGGGACATCAATGAAACCCAGAATACAGAGGTAAACTACCCTATCATTGCCGACGAGGACAAAAAAGTTTCGGTTCTTTACGATATGATCCACCCCAACGCCAGTGAAAACGTAACTGTAAGATCGGTTTTCATCATCAGTCCCGATAAAAAAATTAAATTAACCCTTACCTACCCTGCCAGCACGGGCAGGAATTTCCAGGAACTTCTAAGGGTGATCGATTCCCTTCAGCTTACCGCCAACTACTCGGTAGCTACACCCGCAGATTGGAAGTACGGTGAAGATGTAGTCATTGCGCCCGCCATCAAAAACGAGGAAATTCCTGGCAAATTCCCTAAGGGACATACCGAAATCAAGCCTTACCTGAGAACTACACCACAACCCAATATTTAAAAAAAAAGGGGATAATCCCCTTTTTTTTTTTAAACCCACCCAATTCTAGTTTATTAGTCATTAGATGGAGGTATTAACTGGATTAAAAGCCGGAAATGGCACAATGCGCTTTCATCTCCCCTGGTAGTATGAATACGTCTTATTCAAAGCCATTGCAAAGTAGATGCGTTTTGTATGAGCCAATCACATCTTCGCCTTTATTAATTTCACCTGATAATTTATAAACTACCTAGTGCTTCAACCACATTGGGGCGACGAAATACGATAAATAAACACGCAGAGCTACATTTATTTGTTAGTTTTGGCCATCATTAAAGTTTTGCGAGAATTGTAGCATGAGTGAAAAAATATATTCCATCATCACGGGATCGGGAAAATATCTCCCTTCCAAAAAAATCGAGAACAGTTATTTTTTGAAAAGTGACTTTTATAGACAAGACGGCGAGAAAAATCTCAAACCCATAGAAAGCATTGTCAGCACATTACAGAAAATCACGGAAATAGAAGAGAGAAGATATATAGAAGATGAGTACGTGACGTCGGATCTCGCCTATTTTGCCGCCCGCGAAGCGATAGATTCTTCCAAAATAGACCCAGAGACGCTCGATTACATTATTGTTGCCCATAATTTTGGAGATATACAAAAAGACAACCAACGCTCAGACCTTGTCCCCACACTTGCTGCCCGGGTCAAACACAAGTTGGGCATAGCCAATCCCTATACCGTTGCCTATGATCTCCCATTTGGATGTCCCGGATGGGTGCAGGGACTCATCCAAGCCGATTATTACATCAAGTCTGGAGATGCGAGAAAAATCCTCGTCATTGGCGCCGAAACACTGTCACGCATTTCAGATCCCCATGATATTGACAGCATGATTTTTTCAGACGGAGCCGGGGCAGTAATAATGGAAGGGATATCCAGCAACAATCCTGTCGGATGTCTGGCACATATTACCCGCTCTGACACCCTGGAATTCGCAAATTTATTGAGTATGGGAGTATCCTATAATCCAGCCTATAAAGATGATACCTTATTCCTCAAAATGAACGGCCGCAAGTTATATGAATATGCCTTAACCAACGTACCGCAGACATTGAAGGACGGCATTGAGAAAGCAGGATTGGAGCTATCCGACATCAAAAAAGTTTTAATCCATCAGGCAAATGGAAAAATGGACTATAACATACTCTCCCGTCTTTTTGACCTCTACGGAAAAACCGATATTCCTATAGATATCATGCCTATGTCCATCTCCAAGTTGGGAAACAACTCCGTGGCCACCCTTCCTATTCTTTATGATTTGATCAATAAGGGAGAGTTTGAGGGGCAAGAATTCCATCCGGGAGACCACCTGTTGTTTGCCTCTGTCGGAGCGGGAATGAATATCAACGTGGTCATCTATCGCATTCCTTAAACGATTATAGCGTTGCCACGGTCGAAAGACCACTGCAGCGCCGCCGTAATAATAACCATTTCAAATTCAAAATTAACATCGCTTTGGCCGGCAATTCTTAACACCCTCTACCACAGAGACGCTTATGATCATCGACGCCCATCAACATTTCTGGAATTATTCTCCGCAAAAACATTCCTGGATCAGTCCCGAGATGGGGATGCTTAAAAGGGATTTTCTTCCCGAGGACCTTCAGAAAATCTACGAGGAAAACGGGATAAACGCATGTGTCGCAGTACAGGCAGAACAGTCGGAGAAAGAAACAATGTTTCTGTTGCAGTTCGCGGAAGAATATGAGTTCATAAAAGGTGTAGTGGGATGGGTGGAGCTGCGAAGCAGGGATCTGGAGAAGCGTTTGGAACATTACAGGAAGTTTGATAAACTCAAAGGTTTCAGGCACCTTGTCCAGGATGAACCAAATCCAGATTTCTTGTTGGACGCCGATTTTCAGGAGGGGCTTGGAATGCTGGAAAAATACGGTTTTACCTACGATTTACTGGTCTATCCCCACCAACTCAATGCGGCTATCAAAACGGTAGGAAATTTCCCCCACCTAAAGTTTGTGGTTGATCATATCGCGAAGCCCCCCATCAAACAACAGGTGATGGAACCTTGGAAAGAGGCGATTAACAGCATTGGATCCTACCCTAATGTCTACTGTAAAATCTCAGGATTAATCACAGAAGCCTCTTGGGAGAGCTGGGAAGAAGCAGACATAGCGCCTTATCTCGACGTCGTCTTTCGCTCCTTTGGCATTGATCGCGTAATGTTTGGCTCTGATTGGCCTGTTTGTCTATTGGCTGGAAGCTATCCACAGGTTCTTGGGTTAGTAGAGCATTATGTAAGCCACTTTTCTGAAAAAGATAAGGAGAAACTGTTCTATAAGAATGCCGCTGCTTTTTATGGATTGACATCATAAAAAAAGGATAGAGGGCATTCACCTCTATCCTTTTTGTAAAACCTAATTCCTTTTTTAACGATGGATCTCAATCAAATGCGGGATCCTGTGCAAGGGTGGGCTGATTATCTTTAAATGATCTCTCTATGGCCTCCAAAGGAACAGGAAAATATTCATGCTTGCCTTTGGTGAAAGACTTTCCGGCGAGGTAGGTTCTTTTCGTTCTCTCTTCCTGAAGGTATTCATTTAAAACTTCTGCCGCTATTCCCCAACGCTGCAAATCGAAAAACCGGTGACCTTCCATGCCAAACTCCAGCCTTGTCTCCATGCGCACCGCTTTTCGGGCCGTAGCCAAGTCTCCCCAGGGCTCATCATAAGTATTGATTACATAATTAGCGGCAGGCACTCCTGCAACAATGCTGTAATCATTCCTCTCCGCACCCTGGATAGCCTTGGGCACAAATCCCGCAGGATTTGCCGCTCTTTCGCGAATCATATTTACCAGCTCCCGAGCCCTATTGAGATTGCCAAGTTCCACCTCGCACTCTGCCAGCCATAAGATCACCATACCCAATCGCATGATTCGGTAATTATTGGCCGATAACCGGGGGTTGGCCCCAATTCCGAAAAAGGCAGGTTCAGCGATATGTTTTTTGGGAGAATAAGGCCCTGCATAATTTTGGTCTCTGATAAAATCGCTGCCATGGATCTTATACCCTTTAAATAAAATATCCCTACGCCCCACTGTATGATCCAACCTAGGGTCCAAAGGCCCTGCGTAGGCAGTAAAAGGCGCATTCCATGTTAAACCCTGATCGTTTTTGACATCCTCATCATTAAAAGTATCCAACAAAGGAAGTCCGTCTTCCGAGGTTTTGAAGGCATTCACCAAATTCTGGGAGGGTTGGTAAAATCCACAGCACCCCCAAGGATCAGTGTAGGGATAGTTCAAGGTGGTGCCTTCATTGGCCGCAGCTGTCGTGGCACTTGAAATGGAAAATTGTATCTCAAAGATGGATTCTTCGTTGTTCCTCGTGCCCACCAAAAAGTTTTCTTCAAAGGTGGGGGTGAGCGTAAAACCTCCGTTGGCCAGGATATCGTCCAATATTATTTTTGCCTCCTGCAATTTTGCTGTATTGGCCTCCCCAGAACTTTGGTCCCAGCCTTGAAACATCTTCGCCTTTGCCAAAAAGGCTGCCGCTGCCCATTTGGTGGGTCGCCCTACCTGGCTCTGTGCATCGGGGAGCTCCCCCATCGCCGCCTCAAAATCCGCTTCTATAAAAGGCCAGATCTCTTTGTCGTTGGGAACCTTGGTGCTTTCAAGATCATCCAGCACAAAAGTAGCATCATCAATATAGGGAACTTTTCGCCACATTTTCCTCGCCTCAAAATGGAAAAATCCTCTTAGAAACCTGGCTTCGGCAACGACTTGTGCGCGTCTTTCCTCACTGATATCTTCCACTTTCTTTAATGTATTAAGAACATCATTTGCCCTTGCCACACCTTTATAAACCGCTCGCCATTTATTTCTTAAATGCAGATTGGTAGCCTGGAAATCATAGGTTTCCAAAAACGACTGTTCCGGTTGATCCCCGGCATCGGTGCCCTTATACGCATCATCAGAAACCACGCCGCCGTAGACCCAGTTGTCAATTGTACCGTTCCAGCCCGATTGCCCCTCCAATCCGTAGCCATCTATCATGGCATAAGCCCCTAGCAGCAAGCCTTCCACTCCCTGTGCATTGGCTAACCCTACTGTGCTAAATTGTCCCTGGGGGATGGTCTCCAAAAATTCATCCTTACAGGAAAACGTGACAACTGCCACAAACACGGCTGTAATGCTTAACTTTACATATATTCGTTTCATAATTTTTTTGATTAAAATTGATTGGATCAAAAAGTTACATTTAATCCCAGGATCAGATTTCTAGAGACCGGCATATACCCCCCATCAAAACCGACGGTGTTATTGCTACCGGTCTGGATTTCAGGGTTGACACCTGTAAACTTGGTGATGGTAAATAAATTCTGCCCCTGGAAATAGATGGACGCCCTAGATAATCCTACTGCAGTCAAAGCTGTCTGGGGCAAGTGATAAGTCAATTGGACGTTTCTCAGCCTGAAGTAGGAGCCGTCTTCCACGAAATAGCTGGAGGGTCTACTACTGACCTGGTCGTTGGCATCCATAATGGGAACAGTACCTGTAGGATTGCTGGGCTGCCAGGCATCATATAATGCGGCCTTGGATTTATTTCCTTGGAAAGTGTTGAAATCTGTCCAATAGTTAAGATAATTAAAAATATCGTTGCCTACAGAACCATTTCCGAACACTGTCAAGTCCCAATCCTTGTAACCCACATTCACGTTGATGCCGTAAACAAAATCAGGATGGGGATTTCCTATGATTTTCCTATCAGCATCGGTGATCACCCCATCTTCATTGACGTCTTCTACTTTAAATTTCCCTACAGCATTGTAAGTGCCGTAAGCGGGATGAGCGTTGACTTCTTCTTGGGTCTGGAATATTCCGAGATTATTGTACCCGAAAAAGGAGGAAATAGGATATCCGACTTGCGTCACCGTTACTGAAGGTACCCGGGTGGAGGCACCAAACAACACGTTGTCCTCATTTTCCGCCAGCTTGTCTACATTATTTTTATACATGGAATAGTTGGCAGAAATACCGTATCTCAGGTCACCGCCCATTCTGGTCTCATTAAAGCCCAGATTCAAATCAATTCCCTTATTGGTCATTTGGCCTACGTTGAAGAACGGCGCTGTCGCATCTCCTGCACCGTAATTGATCGGAGTTTGAAACAGCATATCAGATGTGACCCTATTCCATAGGTCCAATTCGAAGAAAATTACCCCATCCAAAAATTCGGCATCCAAGCCCAAATTATTCGAAGTTGTTGTCTCCCATTTGGCATTTGGATTCCCGAACCGCTGTGCGTCAAATCCCAAAATAGGAGTGGAGGCCGATCCATCTATGGGATATCCGGAATTGAAAATATTGGAACGGTAGGTAGTATAGGCATTATAGTCTCCAATCAATTGGTTTCCCGTTTTACCCCAGCCATAACGGAGTTTCAAATCGGAAACAAAAGGTAAGGCATTGGCGATGGCAGTTTCATCTGACAGTCTCCATCCCAAACTAAAGGCTGGGAAAGTGGCATTTCGGGAAGCCTGCAGAAACCGAGAAGAGCCATCATTTCTTAAAATGAGTTGTATCAGGTATTTCCCGTTATAGGCGTAGTTGATTTTTCCAAACTGAGAATAAAGCCGGTAGTCATTGACTACCCTGCCGAAGTTGGTGGCAGTATTGGGGTTACCCAAATCAAGAAAACTGATGATCGGAAGTGTTTCAAACGCGAATCCCTGGCGAGCACCGCCAAATATTTCCCCGAATTCCTTAATGGATTCGATACCAATGTAGGCGTCAAAAGCATGAACGTCATTGAAGGTTTTGACATAGCTTATGGTGTTGGACCAGACCCATTGGTACGAATATTCATTTTCGGCAGTGGAACTGTTCACAAAGTTTCCTTCGACGTATTCCGGCTGGGGCCTCCCGATATATTTAGCCCTTCTATCATTCGCATCAATTCCCAAACTGGTTTTGACAATGATCTCATCGGTGATATCTACCGAAGCATACACGTTCCCAAAAGCCCTTAGGGATAAGTTCCTGTTATCTTTTGCCCTTGCCAACACGGCCACTGGGTTAAAATTGTTCCCCAAATTGGCTCCCCTACTTCCAGCAAAATTTCCCATAATATCATAGACCGGCAAAAGTGGATGTTGAAGGCTGGAACTGAACACGGCATTCTGTTCCGCATTATTTCCTGCAGAGCCATTCCCAAAGCCTCCTTTTCGGTTGCCTACGGTGACGGAAAGATTCTCTCCTATTGTCAATTTGCTATTAAGCGCCTTAAACTCGGTGTTGGCCCTGACGGAGTACCTATCATAGCCAATATCATTGACAATCCCTTCCTGATTGAAATAATTCAGAGAAAGCGCATATCTGCCGTTTTCCGTACCTCCAGAGGCAGATACCTGGTAGCTTTGAATGGGAGCCGTTCTCGTAGTCTCTTTCCACCAGTCAGTATCAGACGCGCGGGTAATGGGATAAATATTGCCAGGCTCCAAGGCATAACGGCTAGGATCAACTTCAGGCGTTCCTTCCATCCCTCTGCTGGGAAATACGTAATCAGGAGTGGTAACCTCGCCGTTGGGACCAAAGGTGTATTGCCCGTGGGTGGGGGTCCTGCCGTGAAGTGCATTGGCTAAGTATAAATAGCGCCCCAATTCCTCCGCATTTAAAGGGTCTGGGGCTGTAGCTGCTTCTTGTGTGCCATAATAGGCATCAAAAGACACAACAGGCTTGCCGACCGTACCTCTCTTTGTAGTAATAATGATCACGCCGTTTGCCGCCCTAGAACCATAAATCGAAGCCGCAGAAGCATCTTTCAATATCTGGATAGACTCAATGTCGTTGGGGTTGAGGTTTCCCTGGTTCTGGGTAGGTACGCCGTCGATGACATACAACGGATCGTTGTTGTTGATGGTACCAAAACCCCTTATCCTAACCGTTGCCCCACCACCGGGAGTGGCATCATTGACAATAGTAACTCCCGCAGCCCTACCCTGCAATTGCTGCGCAAAGGTCGTAGCAGGAATAGACAGCAGCTTATCAGAGTCAACCGAGGTAACGGCTCCGGTAATCTCCCTTCGTGATTGGGATCCATATCCGGTAACTACCACCTCATTCAATGCACTGAATTCTTCTTTTAGAGTCACATTAATAGTGCTTCTAGAACCCACAGTTTCCTCCACTGTGGAATAACCTATAAAAGAAAATACCAAGATTGCCTGATCGTCAGCGACTTCAATGGAATAATTCCCATCCATATCAGTCACAGATCCAGTTGTCGTTCCTTTAACAAGAACAGATGCTCCCGGTAGACTCTCATTCTGCGGATCAGCCACCTTTCCCGTGACGGTTCTCTGTGCAAAAACGGTCGTGCCTGTAAACAATAACAGCATGGTTATCACAGGCAAGAATTTGTAATGGTTTAACATTTATTTTGGAATTAAAGTGAACAAAAAGCCTCACAAACGCTTGAAAGGCCACTATCTTAGAATTATCAGTTCAAATCCTCATTTCGTTGTTCTTTGTGAGACAACCGATTCTAATATTCCCCTTGGCATGGCAGCCATAAACTTTCCTGTAAATTATCTCTTAAATATTAAAAGTTTATTCTTATGTGAGAAGCATAAAACAACGAGGGAAATATAAATTATTTTTTTTACAAAAACCGAAATTGCCAATATATTTTATCGGGTAAAACAAAAAAATAACAACTATACTCCTCCATTTTAGAAAAGCACACAAATTCCTAAAAGACCCGAACCTAAAAAATGCAGCCTAATTTCATCCTATCGGAAAAATTGAGCTTCCATTCATCAAAAAAGAATAGTTTTTATAATGAATTGAAGTATCGAAATTTTAAGCTCCAGGGTCTACCGATACCTCAGGCTCTACAACCTTTTCTCCGAAGAACTATGACTTCAATCCGTTATTTATAGTATATTTTCCTCTGCCTCTACGACTGCCTTTCCTTTCCTCCCAATCCAACCCAAATGCGTATGTTCAAAATGATCATTGAATTTCAAGCCATAGCCGAAAATCCTATCCATAGCAGCATGGCCAAACAAAACCAGCCCAGCTAACATGAGCAATGGGTGCCCCAGCCAGAACCCCAAAGCCGATACCATAAGAGCAACCAGCTTATGGTGAAAAAAATTATAGAGCCAAGCTCCCGCTTTGGAATTAAACAGATAGCCTATCATCGACAAATCCGGCAATAAAATACAAGCGGGAAATACCCACCATGCATATTCCATCTGACTGAAAAATAGGATGGAGACCACCAACTGGCCCAATTCTTCCAATTTCAAAAGGTTGTTCATTTTCTTGAATTTAAGTAGCATAACACGTTTCCTGAAAAGCTCTACCCATCATGGTTTAGGTTTTGAGGCCCATCTTCTATTGCTGGAAACCCTTGTTCCCTCAGCATCTCCAACTCTCTTCACCGTCCTCACAATGGTAGTTGAATTATTGAGAGAGTTGATTCACCAACCACCCAGAAAAAATGCTTGGAACGGTAGGCGTCGATCCTATTACCTTGGGATTTTTTGCCGAAGATGGCGATTGTTTCTTTTTTTCGATGGATTTCGGCAAAACCCCTATGTTTAACCCAGCCTTTCTTCCATGAAAAGGTGCGGGACAATTGGCCTGCCGTCGGTGGCTGTGCATTTTATTCCATGGCATTCTCTATCCAATAGCATTTTTACAATCTACAGCACTCCTTTTTGATACGCCGAGTGGTCATCGGTAGACCTTATTATTTCAAGCAGCAGCCCTACCCTACATGCAAGCCAAGAGGATTCATTCAATAACTGTCGCCCACCTCTTTGTTGAGGAATTTTTCGATCATCGGAACAACAAGCTCGCTTTCCTTAAAGTCTGGTGATATTGTTGTAATTTCTCCGATATATTCTCCGTGTCCACCCGGAATTATTGCCAATTCAGCATTTGCTATTTGACGGTGTAACTCAAGGGCATGCTCAGGCGTAACGACGTCTCTGTCCCCTATAATAATCAGCGTAGGCGCTTTAATGGATTTGAGCTGTCCGTCTGGAATATCTCTAAAACCCACCATCCTCTTGGCATCTTTGTCGTGCATGACCTGCAGAAGGTTCGAATCAGATGCAACTTGCCTATATGCAACCTTAAGCTGTTCGGGCATATTTTCGAGTCGTGCCTGACTCATAAAATCCCAAAACCCTTCAGGGACCCCGTTGCGCTTGGCTATTGCTGAGCCCAAAACAATTTTATGAATCATTTCTGGATGGCGGATCGCTAGGTGTAAAACAGTGGTCCCGCCGTTGCTGAATCCAAAAAAATCAGCCTTGCCTATATTCAAATTTTTAAGAAGAACCGCTATATCGTCCGCATCCTGTTCAAACGAAAGATCCGAATCCCTATCGCTCGTCCGCCCGTGGGCCTGCAACTCAACCGCAATTACTTCTCTGCTTTTTGCGAACAGCGGAATAGCCCTTTCAAAAGTGGTCTGGATCGTCGAACCTCCGCCGTGAATAAGGACAAGCGGAACACCTTGGATATTTACTGACCCGACAGGTCGGTAAACCTCATAATACATTTTCAGTCCATTTACTTCAGAATATCCATTGTCAAAAGTCGATCCATCCGCCATTGCTGATTCCTGTTTGTTGGTTTCCGTCTTCCTTTCCTTGCACGATGCGCAAGCGACCATAGCTATGGTGAAGATAATAAATAACCTTTTCATTTCTGCCGTTTCTTTATTGCTCGTGCTGAAATCTACTACTTTCACTTACCAACATCGCCCGATATGACAACATGGCTTTTCACTACCTATTGATCATCAATCCCTTTTCCTGCCAAAATCAGCTCATAATATTTCTCAATCCTGGAGACTCTCGTAGCCGATTGTTTGGCTTGGTTGAAATAAAACAAATAACTCTTTTGACGCCCCTGCGTCAGGGAAAAAAACGCCTTGTTGAAGGCTTTGTCTTCATCCAATGTTTTTCGCAACTCTTCGGGCATAGGATATTCCGAGACTTTTTTCATTTCTACTTTCTTTCCCGATTTTTCAATCGCAACAGCTTCTTGGATATAATCCGTTATAGCAGCTTTCAGTTGTAGGATTTGACCCTCATTGGAAAATCTGATCTGCCTAGCCGCCTGAACATTTTCGGTTTGCTGGATCAAAATATTGTGAGGATCCTTCATCAAAGCCCCTTTGTGAAACAGCAAAGCGCAGTAGTCCTTGAAGCCATGGATGAGAACCACATTGCTACCTTTGAAAACATTACATGGATGCTTCCATTTAAAGGCTTCGTCTAAAGATTCGTTCTCCAGGATAATTTCCCGCAACAATAAATACGCCTCCTTCCATTTCTTGGCATTATCAAAAAACCGCTCTGCCTGAATATTCATACGTTAATGGAACCATTGTTGGTTGAACTTATTCTTCTGTCGGGAGGCCGGAAATACCATGAAAGAACCGTCACCAGCAGCAAGATCAATGACGGAACCGCCTCCACAAATGATTGGCCCGCTGCAAAATGGGAAATCGCTGCGCCAGACATTGCAAAGAAAAAGCCTGCATAAGCCCATTCTTTCAGCAGCGGAAATCTGGGGACTAGAATAGCCACTACACCTAAGATTTTCCATACCCCCAGAAGGGATAAGAGGTACAAAGGGTAGCCCAAGCCCGTCACTATTTCATTATAACCGCCAATTTGCAACATTTGTTGTATGCCTCCAGCCAACATTCCAAAGGAAAGGAATACGGTGACTATCCAATAAATCATCCGGTTACGTTTGCTCATTTTTTATCTGTTTTTTGCTGGTTAACAATAGCTTGAAGTCGGTCATGGGCCATGTTTAAACCCTGTGCGAAAGGCATTTTCAAGAGCTTGTTGCGAAAAGCAACCGATTTAAAAATGATCTGCATGGTCAGCTTGCTGGTCTCTTCTGTCAGCTTCTCAAACTCAAAAAATTCAAGCTGAACGGGAAAGGAAGCATTTTCCATTTCAAATGTTCTGGTAATTTTTTCCTGGGGAACAAATTCCAGAATAACGCCATCGGCAGCGAAGACCAACTGGCCGGCATATGAAGTTTCAAACCGCCAACTTCCATGTTTTCGGTTTTCTAACTGAACCACTTTTGTACCCATCCATTGTGCTACAATTTCAGGATCTTCATAGGCTTTAAAAAGGAGCTCCACGGGCAGGTCAAACTCCCGGGTGATAATGAGTTCCTGCCGGCCCTCCTCAGCTTGAATTTTCGTTTTAAGTTCCATTTTACTTTTTGCTTTTGTAGTTCTTCATCACCCATTCCAGTTTATTGAAGCGATCATCCCACATCTTGCGAAACGGCTCTATGAAATCGGCGATTTCTTTCATTTTTTGGGAATTCAGGTGGTAATATATTTCCCTGCCGCTTTGTTCCGGCTGCAGCAGTTCGCATTCCGTCAAGATTTGCAAATGCTTGGAGACTGTGGGTCTGGCAGTATCAAAGTTGGCTGCAATGGCTCCCGCCGTCATCGATTGGCTGGCTACCAAAATCAGGATGGCCCTTCTTGTCGGGTCGGCAATGGCCTGAAAAACATCTCGTCTTAAATTCATTCTGAAGTCATTTGACTACAAATATAAGCGAAGCCATTTGACTACACAAATTTTTATTTTTTTTTCTTGGATAATGAAAAGACAAATTGAGGCGATAGGCCGGTACCCGCGCTTATTCCTTACCTGCTCCCTTGTGAGCAAGCGCCGTAGGCAGCACGCTGCTTTACCTTATAGCTCCATCCCCATTGCTGGATCGCTGATTCCCTGCTCACCGGTTTCGACCCGCCCCGCGAAGCGTTGCGAAAAGCCATTTCCGCACCTCACGGTAAAATCATACCACTGGCGGCTCTTTTCGAGATCAAGCGGAATGACAATGTGACTGTCAGGCTTCAGGCTCAATGGCTTCACCTGTGGATAAGCATAAGCGTTAGCTCGAATTTCCACACTAACCGGTACCCTATTCCTATTATTTAAGAGGAAGGAAATACCCCCTTTTGCATGATCATATTGCAATCGGACTTCTGGCTCCGCCTCCCCCACATGCCCGGTATAATGTCGAAAAAAGCCGTTCGGTCCATATACTTCCAGCGCATAGCCCCCCTCGGACTGGCTGACCTCCCATTCGTCCGTCAGTGATTTGCCTGCCTCTACGGTATAACGGCGTGGGATCAAATCCAGCCGCTTCATATTGTACACATGGTACACCGCCCCTTTATCACCGCGGTTGTCAAAAAGAAGCTGCACATGTTTGCTGTCTTTCAAGGAGTTCATCCTGCAGTCCAGGCGGTAAGGAAGGGCACGGGACGGTCGGCTTCCTTTTTCTTGATACAAGGGCGAGGGATCTGCCGGTGCTGTCACCTTAGGCAATTCTTGGGAAGCCGCGTCCCTTTCAGCGAACCGGGAGGTTTCGGGCATGGCCGGGAATTTAAAATCGTTGGGACGGATAAAATCAAAGGCCGAAGTCAGGTCACTGCTGATGGCCCGGTGCCAGTCCGAAATGGCGGGAATGGTGATCCCAAAACGCCTTTCGATAAACTGTCCAACCGAGGTGTGATCCGCCACCTCCGAATGCACCCATCCTCCTTTGCTCCAAGGGGACAGGATATACATGGGCACACGCGGGCCCATGCCCCAGGGTCTTAACTTTCCGGAAATGGTGTCCCGCTTATCGATGTATTTACGGGGACTTTCAGCATCATTAAGATCATCTTTGTCATTATCAAAATACATACCTGCCAGGTCTATCGTAGACTTACCTGCAAGGGTGCCATCCAAATTGTAGGAAGGCACGGCGGGAGCAGGCAGGTGGTCAAAAAGGCCATCATTCTCATCGAAAGTAAGGAAGAACACCGTTTTGCCCCATACCTCGGGATTGGAAGTGATGGCGGACAAGACTTCGTGGGTAAAGTTGGAGGCGCGGTAAGGACTGGAAGGTGCCCCTGGATGTTCGGAATTGCTTTGGGAGGGCAGTATCCAACTGACCTGGGGCAGGGTTCCATTTTGGACGTCCTTAGCCAGATCTTCCAACGACCAATGCCGCATGCCGTTTTCATAAATGGGAGAACCTGGCTTGGCCTGGCGAAAACTCTCAAAGGCCAAACAACCATGCATAGCCCCTGTCCAGTTATCATTGGGATCCTGATAAATGCGCCAGCTGATCCCTTCCTCCTGCAACACATCCGGGATAGTAGGCCATTTAAAAGCAGTCCCTTGGTAAGTATAGCCGGGTTCCGGCATCTGTCCTTTGATCCAGCAACGGAGGTTGACGGGTTCGGAATCCTCATCCGTGCTGTTGACACCCAATTTACGGTTATCTGGATTATCCACCGATCCGGACCAAAAGACAATCCGGTTGGGATCGGTTCCGGTGGCAATGGAACAGTGGTACGCATCGCATATGGTGAATTTCTCTGCCATGGCATATTGAAAAGGGATTTCTTCCCGGGTATAGTACGCCATGGAATAAGGTGTCTTATACATGGGCCAGAACCCATACTTTCCCTGGTTCCACGCCGCCTGGGTGTCGGGAAAATTGTGCGGGGTGACATTGACAAAGGCTGCATTGCTCACTTTGCCGTCTGCCCAATAGGGCGGAATGATCCTTTCCCCGTCGGATTGGTGGAATACCCGCCGTCCGCTTTCCAGCGGAATGGGAAAACGATCCCCGAATCCCCGTACCCCTTTCATCGCCCCGAAATAATGGTCAAAAGAACGGTTCTCCTGCATCAGGATCACTATATGTCCTACATCCTGGATCGAGCGCGTGGCGTTATGAGCCTCTACGGCTAGGGCTTTCTGCAAGAGCGGCTCCCAGACCGAAGCGGCAAGACTTGCGGTCGCCGACACTTTGATAAAATTCCTTCTGCTTAATTTGGCCATGGTTTTTGATTTTGGGATGAAGGCTTAATGCTTCCGCTACAAAATTGAGTTCTACTATGTAATAGTGCCGAATTTTGTCCACTTTCGCAAAAATATCTTTATTGATAGTTTTGACTAAAAATTGTCGCGCAAATCGGGTATGTTTAGGAGTCACCCGAAGCCCGGGACTATCTTTTTACAAAGCCACACAGTAACAAAACCTTCAATGCAACCCAACAAACGTCAAGAACTCGAAGAACGTCGCCGCCAACTCCAAATAAAGCATGCGGCAGACGAATTTGTAACCTCTTCACTTGAACCCTATATCGAAATCCTGGAGCATTTGAAAAAAAGAGAAGTTGCCTTTGAAGTCATCCGCCTGATGTACCTCCAACATGACTGGAAGCCCCACCTTGAAAACCTCCTAAACCAGGCTCCTTATAAGAGCTATGGCTTCCATTCTGCCCATGTGACGTGCACAGAGCTGGGAGTCACCATGGATCAGCTGTATGAACGATACCCTAGTATTAATCCCCTAAGGTATGTACCAGCCTTAACCAAAGTCGAGCGCTATCGAATGGCACCGACTGATCAAGTCCAGAATGGACTAGCAATAGCCGTCACAGCATTGGCACTCCCTGATCAAAAGGTATTTTTGTATTATTTAAAGTACACACCCTTGATTGAAATTGATTTAGCCGAACTTTCTAGACACGCTGACGACGAGCTATTCAACCTGTGGCATGGTGACGCAGTGATTTTTCCAGCTGATCTAAGCTGGCTGATTGCTTTCACACTCGAGGAAGAGTGGTATGCAGGCAGATATGAACTTTAGTAGATAAATGGCTGGTCCAAGCCATATTATTACGAAATATTCGTAGATTCACGAAAAATATATTTCCAATGAAAATTCTGACTCCTCTCCTATTTCTCATGCTATTGGCATCCTGTAGCGACAGTAACAAAAACAGTCCCTCGGGTCCTGAATCTATCGTTGAATTGGAATTGGTAGACTCTTTGGTCATAGATGAACTCTCCCCGCTGGCTATGGATGACTATTCACCTGAAAATGGCCAGTACCTTATCAAAGGCAATAAAAGCCGAAAACTTTACCTGGTAGACGACAAAGGCACCATCACCACAGAATATGATATACTTAACGACGGACCTAACGGGCTTGGCGCCAATGGGGCTTTCGGATACCGCTTTTTGGACAAAGACCGATGGGTGGCACAGAGCCCTTTTAATGGCTATCATATCTTCAACTTACAGGGCAAAAAGATAAAAACCGTCCCCCATAATACTGACGGCTTATTCAGGATAACCATTTACTCCACGAGAACAACCTTTACCCCCTACATTAAAAACGGTGTTCCTTATATCGTAGGGGAAGAACCCAATTCCTTTGACCCCGCCAAAAATGATCCCAACAAGAATGACCCAACATTTTATCAAAACGTCCGGACCGTTTACAACTATAATTTGGATACGGAGGAAAATGAGCTGTTGGAAACCTTCCCGGAAACATGGGGACCGCGACAAAGGCAGTCCTATGTGGGCGCCTCTCTCCCCTTTGTTGCCTATAACAGGATAAAGGAAGAACTGGCCGTGCTGCCTGTGAAGGGAAACCAACTGTTTGTTTATGATTTTACCGATAGCGTTCCGGCAATAAAATATGAGGTGGAATTGCACCACCGCTTTCGTCCAGAGGAAATCCCCGCTTTTGACCCGAACGACGATCCCAATCGGTCGGATTATCCTGAATTTTCCGATTTGAGAATCCTTGGCGAGCATATCCTGGTGGGCTTCCATACGAAGATCCCCAAAGATATTCTGCGGCAACTTCGGGCAAAAAATGAACAATATTATAACTTACCGGAGTATAAGACTGCCTTGGCACAGTATAGCAAACCTTATTACTTGTTGGTGAAGGATGGTCAACAAGTGGGGATTATCGACAAATTTCCTGTATCCGGCAGCCTTAACTTCACCGATGTTAATGGCTATTTATATATCAATGACAACCTTGCGCCGGAAGTGGAGCGGGATTATAATGTTTTCTACAAGCTGCGCATCAAGGAGTAGGCGTCTCTAAAAACCCGTTTTCGAAACAATATAGAAACAAAGGGAGGGAGAAATGGCTCTTAGATCAACCTCTTAAAGTCCTTATTGCTTACCACTCCTCACAATCGAAATGATCAGCCAAATGGCCAATAGGACTGCCATGACAAACCCGATCAAACCCAAAATAGGGATACCATTGACAAATGGGGGGATTTTGGCATTGACAATCAAAGAGGAACCAATGATCATGGCTGCAATCAAAATGGAGAGGGAAATCCTGTTGCTGATCTCTTCCAGTGATACCCTTAGTTCGCTTAGACCTTTATGTTCTATCTCGACTTTTAATGAGCCGTGTTTAAGTTTTTGGATGATCTTCCTGGCATCTCCCGGAAAATCATGAAGCAGCTCTCCAAAATCAAACAGCGTCAGATAAAGTGATTTAAGCCTTCGAAAGGGGTTCATCTTCATCATGATCAACTTCCGGGCGTAAGGCTTGAGGTAATCAAAGAGGGGGATTTCTGGATAAAGTAGCCGGACATTGCTTTCCATAGAGGATATCGCCTTGATCAATAGAAAGAAGTCAGCAGGAATCTGCAATCTGTATTTAAGAACGATTCCCCTAAATTTTTCCAGAAGTTCGGTTAATTGTATATCCTTTAAATCCGCCGCATAGTAGGTATCCAGCAAAAAATCTATCTCATTTAAAAGCCCGGCTTCATCCCTTATAAAACCCACTTTGGACAATCCCTTCACGGCTTGCAATATCCTCTCAGGATCCCGCAATTCTATTGCGATAAACAAATCACCCAATAGCCCCTTATCCCTTTCCGGTAACTTGCCCATCATCCCAAAGTCCAGATAGATGAGATCACCATGTGGATCCACAAAAACATTTCCCGGATGGGGGTCCGCATGAAAAAACCCATCTACAAAGACCTGTTCAAAAAAGCTGCTCATCGCCTTCTTCGCAACTTCTTTAGGGGAAATATCCTGTTCCACATAAGCCTCCAGATTGTTGATCTTGAAGCCCTCCACATAATCCATGGTCAGGATGTTTCGAGAAGAAAACTCCTCGTAGGCCTCTGGAACGACTACCCTGCTTTTGTGTTCTTCCGCATTTTTGCGAAAAAGGATGATATTCTCAAGTTCGTGTTTGAAATCCAATTCCAGTTCAAGAGATTTTTCCAAGGCTTCCACAATGGCCTGTGGGTTATAATGCTTTACTTCCTCCTTGTACTTTTCCGCCAACCTTGCCAAAGCCCGCAAAATATCCATATCCACTTCAATCTGGTCATGAATATCTGGCCTTTGCACCTTGACAATTACTTCCCTGCCGTCATGAAGCGTTGCGCGATGTACCTGCCCTATAGATGCGGAGGCAAGTGCCACTGGATCAAAACGGGAAAAAACGGCTCCTAGGGGTCTTTTTAAATCTTCCTCGATGCGGCTTATGGCCAAGCCGCCATCAAAAGTAGGCGTCAAGTCCTGTAGGCGTTCCAATTCCTTGATTAATTCCTCGGGTATCAGGTCAGGTCTCCCGCTAAGCATCTGTCCAAGCTTGATAAAAGTAGTACCCAAATCTTCGAGCATCATCCTAGCCCGTTGCCAGCGCGCAAGTTCTTTGTAGTTGATGGACCTGTCGGCGGTCAACCGGCCTTGGGAAATGGGGGATTGCTCATTTTTCCTCAATGAATCCGCAATATCGTCGAAACCGTATTTGATCAGCGCCTTAATGATCTCCGCATAGCGGGCCAGATGCCTTTTAGACTTTAAGGAGACTTTTTTTACCGGCATAATTTTCAGAGTTGATCCATGGGCCTGTCAGCCTTTTGCTCAATTTTTTCCTCCAAAATCCTTACCCTAGCTTCCAACATTTCCATTTTTTGCCGGGTGGTGATGTTAAGCTTATCATACATCTTATCGGAGTTTTCCTTCCAAGAACTTTCCATTTCCTCCCGGGCTCTTTTGGCCTCTTCATTCAATTTCTCAAAAAGGGCTTTCCCTTCCGCTTCACTTTCATTGAATTTTTCTGAATATTCTTTGGCCAACTCCTCAATCTTTGATTTGGTAAGGGAGGCCGCACCCAATCCCATATAGAATGCTTTTGAAATAAAATCCTTCATGATTGTTGTGAATTAATGGCTGATGTTTGAATAATTGTAAGATAGTAAGTTAGCAAAGTTTAATCCAATCGAGCCTATACCCTGAAAATTTAATCTTTTGTTTTCATTTCCCCAATTTTCCCTATTCATCCGTAGTCATTGGGATAGTTTATCCTATTTTTTTCCATAAGCTATCGGTAAAATACCCCTTCCCGTCCAGAAAATTCTCTTTGACCTCAAAGCCTTGTTCTTTGGCGTACTCTTCCAGTTCTGATAAGCTGTATTTCTTGGACACCTCTGTAAAGATAGCTTCATATTGTTCAAAATGGAATTCCGCATCCAGTTGGGCGATTTTCACCGTCTGCTGTTCCATGCTTACCAAATAGCTTTTGCATTCTCCCGTAGCAGGATTATACACAGGCCAATGTTTGAATTTAAGAGGATCAAAATTCCCGCCCAGTTCCCTATTGATCCGGCGGAGCAAATTAAGATTGAAATCACTGGTGACACCCTGACTATCATTATATGCTTTGAGGATAACTTCTGGGTCTTTTTTTAAATCAAACCCAGCCAGCAGCATTTCTCCGGGACGGAGTGCCTTGGAGAGTTCCTCCAACAACCCCATCGCCTCTCCCTCCAAGAAATTACCGATATTTGATCCCAGGAACAGCATCAGGGAAGGTCGCTCCCTATCCCATGCCCTTGCCACCAATGCCTCATGATAAGTCCCCTGTATCGCCTTAACAGATAGCCCTGGCAGCTCCTCCCTCAATGTCTCTTGAAGCTGGTTCAATACGTTTGAGGAGATATCAATGGGATAGTAGGTGAACGGAATTTGGTTTTCGTACAGATGCCTCAACAGAATCCGTGTTTTCAAACCATCTCCTGCCCCCATCTCAATCAGATTAAAATGCTCCCTTCTTTCCAGCAAAGGACTCAAAACATCCTTTTTATATCGGTCAATAATTTCGAATTCTGCCCTAGTAAGGTAATACTCCGGCAGCCCCATTATTTTTTGAAACAATTCATCTCCCGTTGCATCGTAAAAATACTTGGAGGACAAAAATTTCTGGGAGGCACTAAGTCCTTCCCTTACCTCATCAGCAAAAGCTTTATTGATCGTTATTTCCATATTATTTTACTAGCCTGATTCCTGAAAATTGCCAACATGCCTTCGGTGGGAAAAAATTACGGTAAGTAGGTCTTGAATGGCCCTCCGGAGTCGCTACAGATGCTCCCCGAAGCACCATTTGGTTGATCATGAATTTACCATTATACTCTCCTATTGCCCCTGGAGCCTTTTGGTACCTTGGATAGGGCAAATAAGCTGAATTGGTCCATTCCCACCGCTGCCCCCAATCGAACTGGCTGCAAGCCGCTTCCCATTGAAATTCGGTAGGAAGACGGCAGCCCGTCCATTCCGCATAAGCGGCAGCTTCATAAAAAGAGACATGGGCCACGGGGGCATTGGGATCCATTACTTTCATTCCTTCCAAAGTATAATACTCAAAACCTTTTTCCGTCTCAGACCAGTATAGAGGTCGCTGAATGTCATTTTCGGTCACCCAATCCCATCCGTCCGAATGCCATAAATCAACGTTTCGGTAACCTCCCGCGCGGATAAACTCCTCAAACTCGCGGTTGGTGACCAACGATCTGGAAATATTGAAAGCTTCCAGGTACACCCTATGTCTTCCATGCTCATTGTCATAGGAAAATTTGCTGCCCTCATGCCCTACTTCGTAAACGCCTTCTTCTACACGTGCCCAACCGGTCTCCTCCCCCTTGCTGTATTCTTGGATATCCAAGACTGCGGGATGAAGAGGGTTCAGCGACAAATTATATTTCAAATCGGTGACCAACAACTCCTGGTGCTGTTGCTCATGGTTGACACCCAGTTCCAACAAAAGCGACACTTCCTCCCCCATTCTTTTGGACAATAGAATTTCCATTTCCTGATCGACATACTGCCGGTAAGCCATGATCTCAGCCACTGGGGGCCGGGTCATCAGCCCTCTATGGAATCTATGCGTCCTAGAGCCGACGGCATTGTAGTAACTGTTGAACAAGTAGCTGTACCTGGGGTGAAATTCCTTATAGGTACTTAGGTGAGGCTTTAGCAAAAATGTCTCAAAAAACCAGGTCGTATGGGCCAGATGCCACTTCGTGGGACTGACTTCTTCGACGGCCTGTACCACAAAATCCTCCGTTTCCAAACGTTCACAGAGACGTTCGGTATACTTTCTCGTGTTGATAAAGGTCTCAAAAGTCATGGTTGGTGGTGTTGAAATATTTAATTTAATCTTTTGCTCCCCAATGTCTAAATTCTACCCACATGGACCAAGGCATCCCCGGCATTGATAACAGGAAGGTTATTTAATCCTACTACAAAGCCTTTGGAAGTACTTTTAACAGGCACTTTTACCTGCCCGTAGGGATCGGTAATCTTAGCAATAACCTGTCCTTTTTTTACAGGGTCACCCAGTTTAATGGTAGGCAGAAATATTCCCGACACTTTTGCCCTTAACCAAGAGCTCTCCTTGACGATGAGGGAGTCCCTGGCTGGAGCCACTTCATCAATCATACCAAGATAATGCAGAAGCCGGGCTGTCCCTGCAATTGCCTCATCCACTGCAAATTCATCCAAGCGCATCGATTCTCCTCCTTCGTACACCAAGATGGTTTTTTTCTCCTTGTAGCCCTCTTTTCGGAAGGACTTGTCGATGTAGGGGGAGTTGATGATAAAATGGGTACCAAATGCTTTAGCCAGTTCTAGGCCCTTATTGTCTTTAAAATCCACGCGGATTTGGGGATAATTGGAGAGCATTCTTCCCCCTGTGTGGATATCCACCCCATAATCTATATTGGGAATAATCTGGGTGGTAATAATATGGGCGATTTGGGAGGCCAGAGAACCTTTGTTGCTGCCGGGAAAGCTCCGGTTTAAATCCCTTCCGTCGGGGAAGGTCCTGGTATTGCTCAAAAAGCCATACACGTTCACCAAGGGAATAAAGATCAAAGCCCCTTTCTGGGGTACAAACATGTTCTCCTCCAACATTTTTTTCACCGCCACCACTCCGTTGATTTCATCCCCGTGGACTCCCCCACTGATCAGCACAACAGGCCCATCTTCCTTAGAACTTCGAATGAAAACAGGCAAATGAATTAAAGTATGGGTGGGCAATCGGGCGATTGCAATTTCGATATTGATATATTGGCCAGGACGGATCCGGATGCCGTTAATCACCATTTCCCTCATATATGATCGATGACTTTCTTTATCCAAAATGATCCATTTAATTTATGATTGAATAAATCTTCCTTTATTCGCATATTGATTTTAGATTATGAATATACAAAAAAACGTCTCCTTGGAGGAATTTAACACCTTCGGAATAAACAAAAAAGCGAAGTATTTCACAGAAGCCACTACCGATCAGGATGTTATAAACGCTTTAAATGAGGCAGAAAAACTCGGTGCTCCAATTTTTGCCTTGGGCGGAGGAAGCAATATTCTCTTGACTCAAGATCTGGAAGCCCTGGTAATCAAAATAAATATCAAGAAAATACACCCCATAAAAGAAGATGAGGACCATATATGGGTAAGAGTGGGAGCGGGAGAAATATGGCATGATTTGGTTCTCCATGCCATATCTTCCAACTGGGCAGGAATAGAAAACCTCTCTCTGATTCCGGGGACAGTAGGCGCCTCTCCCATGCAGAACATCGGCGCCTATGGCGTGGAAATGAAAGAGGTATTCGACAGCCTTGAGGCAGTGAACATCCAATCCCGGGAGATAGAGACTTTTAATTATGATCAGTGTGAATTTGGTTATAGAGAGAGCATTTTTAAAAATAAATTCAAGGGAAAATACATCATCACCCACGTCATTTTCAGGTTGAACAAAAAACCCGTCTTCAACGTCTCTTACGGCGCCATACAAGCTACACTTGATCAAATGGGAGTGACTGATCTCAGTTTGGATGCGGTCAGCAAGGCTGTAATAAATATCCGGCAGAGTAAACTTCCCGATCCAAAAGTTGTCGGCAATGCAGGCAGTTTTTTCAAGAACCCAACCATCGAAAAAAATCAATTCCAGCACCTTAGACAAGCCTATCCCGAAATCCAAGGCTTTGAAAATGAAACCGGGGTTAAAATCCCCGCTGCCTGGCTATTGGAGAAAGCTGGCTGGAAGGGAAAGACTTTTGGCGAGATTGGGGTACACCACCAACAACCCCTGGTGCTGGTCAATTTTGGCAAAGGGGATGGCGAAGCCATAAAAGCCCTCAGCAGAGATATACAGCGGGATATCCAGGAAAAATTTGGGATCCTGCTTCAACCGGAGGTGAATTTTATCTAGATCAACAGGTCTTCATGAAGGATTTCCTTCTCGTATTGCTCGGTCTCCACTCCAAACTTGTTCAAGAAAGAAATCCCTTCATCTTCCGGCAATCCTTTGTAAGCAGCGTAAGAATACATAAACACCACCTTGGCAATTCCCATGGAATAAATAATCCTGGCGCAGGCCAAGCAGGGGGCCAAAGTGACGTATAAAGTGGAGCCCTCTACTGTGGCACTATTTTTTACCGCATACAATATAGCGTTCTGCTCTGCATGAAGCGCAAGGGAACAGCTTCCCTTACTGTCCCTGCTGCACCCAGTGGTCGGGAATTCCTCATCACAGTTGTGTGTGCCTGCCGGAGGACCATTGTAGCCGATGGAGATAATCCTCGTCTCTTTCGTAAGTACGGCACCTACATGCTTTTTTATGCAGTGGGACCTCTTGGCTAAGTTGACAGCCAACTCCATAAAAATATCATCAAAATCGGGTCTGTGCATAAAGGTAGAAGTAAAATTAAATAGGTGAGAAGCTGATAGAAGAGATTAAAGTTTTATCGGATTGAGGAGTTTTGGAAGTTTGGCTCAGGCCAAAAATACACAAGAATGTGCAAATGAAAAAAAAATTAATGGATAATGATTGGTAATGAAATTTTCTGAGTTAATTTTGCATTGTATTTTATGCGTTTCAACACCATATTTTTGTACTTTAATGATAAACATAGTCTTAATTGATGATGATCCAATAAGCACGTTTATAACGGAAAAGCTTATTTTTAAGAATATAAAAATTCCGTATAATATTTTTAAATACCAAAGTGCCATTGATGCGCTCAAAGAAATAGATTTTATCCAACCTAACTATTTGTTTTTGGATTTAAATATGCCCGAAATGTCCGGTTGGGACTTTTTGGAAAAATTTAACCATAAGAAGAACAATCCGGAGATTTATATCTTAACCAGTTCGGTAGACGAAAGGGATATTAAGAGAGCCAGTCGTTATAGCCAAGTCAAAAAATACCTATCCAAGCCTTTGATCAACCAATCGATCAAGAATATTTTCACCAAATCGAAAGATTGATATCCCTAAGCATTTGACTCATAAAAGTACCTTTCTGAGGCGCTGAAAAGGAAATGTCTGTCCCCAAAAAATAAATAGTTTCCCGCAATTGAGTTAATTATTTATTTTTTATTACTTAGCAAAAAATTCCAAGGGAATAAATTGTGCAACTAAATACTACTTCTATGGCAGAGGATTTTGAAGATGATTTTGACGAACTTGATGAGGAGGACGAATTCGACGAAGATTTCAATGAGGAGATTTTTGATCCGGAAGAAGACCATGGGCTCGTGGACGAAGCCTTTACTGAATTTGATGAAGACGACCTCGACGAAAGTTTCGGTGATGATTTTGACGACGAGGATTCCGATGATGAGGATTTTGATTAACTGAAACCCTGATCCATGCCAGGATTATCCTCCGTAAAAAGGTAATTTCGGTTTTATTTCAGTTTAGGCTTTGCCCTCCATCGCACCTGTGTTAACTTGCAACCAAATACTAATCAAATATAGATAGATATGTTACTGGAAATATTCAATTCTCCCCTTGCATCCGGGGCACAGTTGTTTTTGCTGATCGTTTGTATATTAATTGGTGTGGTGGCCGGCCTCTCTACATTGAACGTCAGAAGCACCCTATTCAAAGACAAGGACGAACACAAATAAAAAAAAAGCAGGTTTTAAAAACCTGCTTTTTTTTTCTCAATGCACATTACCCATCAACTTCCGAATAGGTCGGCTCAGGATCAATAGAAGAACTCCTGCTCCCAATACGGTCATCACGATAAGCATATATTGGTCTGGCATCTGCTGTAAGGCTTCTTCAGTTCCTCCACTGGCACCTCCCGCGATTCTCCCTGCAATCAGGTTACCCAAGGCGACCGAAAGGAACCACATCCCCATCATCTGCCCTGTGTATTTCTTGGGAGCCAATTTGGTGGTCAAACTCAGACCCACTGGGCTAAGGCTCAATTCTCCGAAGGTATGGAAAAGATACGTGACGATCAGCCAGGTCGGAGCAGCCAATTGGCCAGAAGCAGCTATCTTGGTAGCAAAATACATCACGAAGAACCCCACGCCCAAAAGGATCAATCCAAAGGCAAATTTCAAGGGTGAGCTTGGCTCAAGATTCCTTCGTCCCAACCATATCCACATCGCACCAAAAATAGGCGCAAAAATGATGATGAAAAGTGAATTGATGGACTGAAAATATCCTGTAGGGATCTCCCAACCCAAAACAGTCCGGTCGGTAAAGCGATCCGCAAACAGATTCAATGAAGATCCTGCCTGCTCGAACCCAGACCAAAACATCGCTGAAAACAAGAACAGGATGGCGATTACCCCAACCTTTTTCCGCTCGTCGTTATCCAATCCTCCAAAAAATATCAGGTACCCGAAATAAAGTAAAGCCACGATGGCAATCACATTATTCGAAGCGGCTGCCATTGCACTGGCGTCAATGGCAATCACCCCCTGGAAAATCAATAGGGTTACCAAGGCGACCAGTCCGAAGATCAGGCTTGCCATTTTGATCATTTTTGAGCGCTTTTGTTTCTCTTCAGGCGTGATAGCCACCACTTCCTCCCCTATTCCCTCGAGGTGCTTGTTGGTTAGCTTATATTGGACCAAACCTAACAACATTCCAAAGCCTGCCAATCCAAAGCCCAGATGCCAATCATATATCGCCAGGGTACTACAGGCAATCGGAGCAAAGAGTGCCCCTAAATTAATGCCCATATAGAAAATGGAAAAACCAGCATCTCTCTTGCTGCTCCCATCCGGATATAGTTTTCCGACTATAGAACTGATGTTGGGTTTTAACAAACCGGTGCCCAAGACAATCAATATCAAACCCAAATAAAACGAATTGGTGTCAAGTGGACTTGTCACAGTTTTTTCCAGCGTTTCAGTCCCGAACAAGGACACCAAACCTGGAAAAGCCATGGTGAAATGTCCGAGGGTGATGATTATCCCTCCGTACCAGACAGATTTCTTGAGGCCTAAAATCCTATCCGCCAACCAGCCTCCCGGCAGAGCCAACAGATAAACTCCCATAGAATAAAGACCATAAACAGCACCTGAAGTCTTGTCATCAAACCCAAGGCCGCCATCTACCACCGCAGTGGTCATAAACAGTATCAAAAGGGCGCGCATCCCATAGTAACTGAAACGTTCCCACATCTCTGTAAAAAACAAGGTTATCAACCCTTTTGGATGCCCAAATATCTGAGGTCCTTCATATAGATCCCTAGGAGCATTCTGTTTTCCTATAAATTTGTCACTGCTTTCTGACATTAGCTATTATTAATGATGATTACTGATTCAATGGCCGCAAGTTATAAAAAAAGACCATAGGTATGTTTTCTTTTTGAAGCAAAGAAATGGCGTTCACCGTTTTTGGCTTTGAGATAAAAAGCGTTTATCTTGGTTCCATTCCTGCTAAGACCACAACCGATAGTATTCTTTTCCTTTTAATGTTCAATTATGCCAAATTCAGCCGCAACACCTGCATTAGCCAAGTTACATAAAATAGGCATCAATAAAGTACGTGAAATATACTGGGGCTTAGCGCCTGCAGAACTTGTGGAGCATGCCATTATCAATGGAGAAGCACTTCTGGCCGACACCGGCGCCCTGACGGCGGATACAGGAGAGTTTACGGGAAGATCGCCAAAGGACCGCTTTATCGTTAAAGATGCAGGAAATGAAAACACCATCTGGTGGGGCGATATCAATCAGCCGTTCAGTCCCGAGGCCTTTGATGTCATACATCGAGAAATGACAAGCTTTCTGGAAGATAAAAAAATCTATGTTCGAGACGCCTATGCCGGGGCTGACCCAGAATTCCGCCTAAACCTGAGGATAATCAACACGCTTTCTTGGCATAACCTTTTTTGTTACAATATGTTCATCCGACCCACGGCAGCAGATGAAGAAAATTTCTCCCCGGAATTTACTATTATCTGCATCCCGGAGTTTAAGGCCGATCCCGCGGTGCACGGAACGCGACAAGGAAATTTCGTGCTGTTAAACTTCAGCAAAAAATTGGTGCTGATCGGTGGAACAGCTTATGCCGGAGAGATGAAAAAGGGAATATTTTCTGTCCTGAATTACCTCCTACCCCAAAATCATAAGGTATTGCCCATGCATTGCTCTGCCAATACAGGGCAGAAAGGTGATACAGCAATATTTTTCGGTCTTTCCGGCACCGGCAAAACCACCTTGTCCACTGATCCAAAAAGAAAACTAATTGGTGATGATGAGCATGGATGGACCGACACCGGGGTGTTCAATTTTGAAGGCGGCTGCTATGCCAAAGTGGGAGACCTGACACGGGAACAGGAGCCTGATATCTTTGATGCCATTAGGTTTGGTGCCATTGTGGAAAATACGCGTTTCTATCAAAAGCGAAGGGATATTGATTTCTTCAACAAAGAGGTGACCCCTAATACCCGTACGGCCTATCCTATCCATTACATCGTGAACTCCGCTTCCCCCTCTATGGGGAATCTTCCGAAAAACATTTTCTTCCTCACCGCGGATGCCTTCGGGGTAATCCCCCCGATTTCCAAACTCAACACCCCTCAGGCCATGTACCATTTTATCTCAGGCTATACCGCAAAGGTAGCGGGGACGGAGGTTGGGGTTGATGAACCAGAAGCAACATTTTCTGCCTGTTTTGGCGAGGCGTTCTTGCCCTTACATCCAGCAAGGTATGCCACCCTATTTGGGGAAAAGATGGAGCAGCAGGAGGTGAACGTGTGGATGGTCAACACGGGATGGACTGGCGGATCTTTTGGTGAGGGGTCAAGAATTAAGTTGAAATATACGAGATCGATGATTTCTGCCGCATTGGAAGGCCTACTGGATGAGGTAGCTTTCCAAACGCACGAGGTTTTTGGATTTCAGATCCCCCTGAGCTGTCCTGATGTACCTGCGGGACTATTAAATCCGAGGGACAGCTGGAAAAAACCCGCGGACTATGATGAAAAAGCCAAAAAAGTTGCCCTTAAATTTATCGACAATTTCGAAAAATACGCAGACTTTGCCACTGAATACATTCAGGCCGGTGCTCCAAAAGGGAAAAGGTAGATTAAGGACGAATTACAATTCTTGGCCCTTCAACCCCTTATCCTCTTCGAATTTGTCCCGTTTTGCGCGGAATCTTTCCAGCTCGTGGTCCAACATCTCCAAGGAATCATCATAGCGGGAATGTAAGTCACCCATGTTTTTTTCCATTTCCGAAAAATTAAAGGACATCGCCTCTGTCTGTAGCAGTGAGGCTTTTTCAATTAACGCTGCTTGGCTGTTTCTAAGATCTTCAAGCAATCTTACCGCTTTATCCATCTTTTCAAGTTTCTCTCTATTGTCCATAATGTTTGATGTTTGGGAAAAACACATCAAGAATCAATCCACGATTCGTCTTAAGGGGTTCCGATTAATAACATTGCCCCCGAGCGCCGGGGGAGACTTCTTTAGCTGCAAATGGGATTATTAGCATAAAAAGTTTAAATCGTTTATATAATTCCTATTTTTGTAAAAAAAACATTTTATGAAAACAGCAGAAATACATACTGAAAAAGGAGTAATGAAAGTGGAGTTTTACGAGAACGATGCTCCCAATACGGTGGCCAATTTTGTAAAACTCTCTAAGGAAGGTTTTTATGACGGGCTTACCTTCCATAGGGTTATCCCAAACTTTGTGATCCAAGGAGGCTGTCCTGTCGGAAACGGTACAGGGGGGCCAGGTTATAAAATAGATTGTGAACTAACAGGGGACAACCAATACCATGACCGAGGTGTATTGTCCATGGCACATGCAGGAAGAAATACCGGCGGATCCCAATTCTTCATCTGCCATAGCAGGGAAAACACCCAACACCTGGACAGAAACCACACCTGCTTCGGCAAGGTAGTGGAAGGCATCGACATCGTGGACCAAATCAAACAGGGTGACAAGATAGAAAAAATCGTTGTCCAAGATTAATAAAAAGCCATCTCACGATGGCTTTTTTTATGGATTAACCTACTGCATACAAGGCTCCGGCGATGGAAGCCGTCATCATACAAGCCAGAGAAGCTGCCAATAAAGCCTTCATCCCCAGCCGTGATAATTCTGATTGTTGATTGGGTGCTATGCTGCCGATCCCTCCCACCTGAATGGCTATGGAGCTGAAGTTAGAGAAGCCACATAAGGCATATGTCGCAATCACAATGGACTTTGGGGAAAGCGTGCCGGCATCCTTCAGTTCCGCAAGACCAAGATAGGCGACGAACTCATTGATCACGGTTTTTTGACCCAGCAGGGATCCTACCTGAAGGGTATCCTTCCATTCAACCCCGATCAACCACGCAAATATTCTGAAGATTTGACCTAAAATATATTCCAACGAAAAACCTTGGAAAGCTCCATTGGTGCTACTTGCAACAAGAGCATTTAATCCCGTAAATTCTCCGATAATACCTGTCAAAAGATAATTTACCGCTGCGATGACGGCTATGAAAGCAAGCAGCATTCCGCCGACGTTCAACGCAAGCTTCAATCCATCCGAGGCTCCCCTTGACATGGCATCAATAAGATTTACCCCAAGATTCTCCTCATTAACCTTTAACTGGTTGTCCAATTGGTCTTTTTCCGTTTGGGGAATGATGATTTTAGACATGACGATAGCGGCAGGTGCATTCATAATACTTGCCCCCAATAAATAAGCGGCAAATTTACTTTGTTCTTCAGGACTATCGCCTCCTAAGAAGGCCACATAGCCTGCCAACACCCCTCCGGCAATGGTAGCCATTCCTCCGGCCATCAAACACATGAGTTCCGATCGGGTCATGGTAGGTATAAACGGCTTGACCAACAAGGGGGCCTCCGTCTGTCCCAAAAATATGTTGCCTGCGGCGGATAAGCTCTCCGCCCCAGAGAGCCGCATTGTCCGTGACATCAGCCATGCAATGGCAAAAACGATTTTCTGTAATATTCCCAGGTAATACAAGGCCGCCGAGACGGTAGAGAAGAAAATAATGGTGGGAAGCACTTGGAATGCAAAGATAAAACCAAAGGTATTGGAAGCCAGATCACCGAAAAGAAAGATGGCACCGTCTTGGGAAAAACTCAAGAACTTCACAAATCCACGGCTCAATGCAAGAAATAGATCCGCGACAAAATCGACCTTCGTGATCAAAACTCCAAATATGGCCTGGATCAACACCCCTATTCCTACCAAGCGCCAGTCTACTAATTTCCTATTGGTCGAAAAAATAAAAGCTACTCCGAGAAGCGCAATGATACCTAATAACCCCCTGAAGTATTCCATGTAGAATTGATGTCCTGCCTTTAAGCCTATAAATCAGGTGACAAATATAGTGGGTTAAATTAAAGCGGTTATGCTATTCCCGTTAATTCTTTTAGTTTCTACGGTTAATCTCATCTCTCAATCTCGCTGCCTTCTCATAATCCTCATTGTTGATGGCTTGATTCAGCATTTTATTGAGCTTATCCAAACTAAAATCCTCAAGGGAGGTATCTGTTTTTTTCTTTGTGCCTGAAGCTGAACCGCCTTTTGAGCCGGATTTCTGTTCATTTTTCTCATCCTCTTCGGTAAATTCTATCGCCGCTTCAGACATGACCAGATGGGAACAATAAATAGGTGCGTCAAACCTTACAGCAATAGCAATGGCATCAGAAGGCCGCGCGTCTATCTCGACCCTTTTAGAGTTGTTATGACAGACAATCTTTGCGTAAAAAACACCCTCGCGCATGTCTGAAACCAAAATATGTTCAATCGAAAAACCAAAGTTGGAAGAAAATGATTTGAAAAGATCATGGGTCATCGGCCGATTGGGAATAATCTTCTCTATTTCAATGGCAATTGCTTGGGCCTCAAACATGCCTATGACAATAGGAAGCCGTCTCTTCCCTTCAATCTCTCCCAAGATCAAGGTAAAAGAACCTGATTGGGAATGATTCGATGACAATCCTAAAATTTCTAGTTCAATAGTGTTTTCCACAAATTATTATTTTATCGCTTTTATAGCCTCTGTCAACTTGGGTAAAACATCAAATGCATCTCCCACAATCCCATAATCGGCAGCTTTGAAAAAAGGAGCCTCCGGGTCATTGTTAATAACCACGATGACCCTAGAGCCATTTACTCCGGCAAGATGTTGAATTGCCCCAGAAATTCCAACAGCAATATACAAAGATGGGGATACTTTTATTCCAGTCTGTCCCACATGTTCATGGTGCGGCCGCCAACCTAGGTCAGAAACAGGTTTGGAACAACCCAATGCAGCACCCAGCGACTTGGAAAGATCTTCCAAAAGATGCCAATGCTCAGGCCCTTTCATGCCTCTTCCTCCCGAAACTACAATATCCGCCTCAGTAAGCAACACATCTCCCGACATTTTATCTGTCGCTTTTATTTTCACCCTAAAGTCCTCCTCTGTGAGAGCAACTTCAAAAGATTCCACCGTAGCCTCTCCCCCATCAACGCGCAGATCCACGGCATTTTTTTTGACGGAAAGAATTTTGTTTTCGGTCAAAAGTGACGTATCTGCAAACGCTTTCCCTGTGTAAATGCTTCGCCTCACCTTGAAACCCGACGCTATATCCGGTAACTCAACCACGTTAGACACAAGGCCTGCATTCAAGATAACCGCCAATCTCGCAGCCACTGCATCTCCCAGTGAAGACTTGGCCAACACCAAGGTCTTTGCTCCCTCTTTTTCAAAGGCAGATGCCACCGCCCGTGCATGAGCTTGAACAGTTCCCTCCGATAATTGGTCATCAGCGATGTGGAGTACCTTTTCTGCCCCGGCGGAACCCACCGCGGCCAGAATATCTTGGCTTATAGTGCCCAAAGCCACGGCTGTCACCGTTCCTCCGGCTTTTTCAGAAAAAGCTTTGGCATAAGAAACCGCCTCGAGGGAGGACTTTTTGATATTTCCTTCGGACTGTTCGAGATATACTAATATAGACATATTCTTCTTTTGATAAAGTAATTAAAGCACTTTGGCCTCCGTTTGAAGGAGCCTCACCAATTCCTCCACATGGTCTTTGTCAATGATTTTTACCGCTCCTTTGGCAGGAGGCAGCTTAAATTCCACCACTTCGGTGACGATATCGGCCTCAATGGGCGCGACGACCTTCAGAGGTTTTATTCTTGCAGACATAATGCCCCGCATATTGGGAATCTTCCACTCTGCAATAGGCTCCTGGCAACCCGCCACAAAAGGAAGCTTCACTTCCAAAAATTCCTTCCCCCCTTCAATTTCCCGCTCGAGCTTAGCGGTACTTCCCTCAATATCCAGCTTTACCGTAGGGGATATAGAGGGTATGCCCAGAAGTTCACCCACCATTCCGTGAACCATCCCGCCGTTAAAATCAATCGATTCCCGGCCCATCAGAATCAGGTCATACCCGCCTTCTCTGGCGTAATGGGCAATCTGCTGGGCGACAAACAAGGAGTCCTTTGGGAATGAGTTCACCCGGGTAGCATCATCAGCCCCAATGGCCAAGGCTTTTCTCAAAGTTGGTTCTGTATCTGCTTCCCCCACGTTCAATACACTAAGGCTTCCCCCTGTCTGTTCTTTTAATTCTACTGCCCTTGCCAAGGCATAGTCATCGTAGGGTCCAATGATAAACTGTACCCCGGATTTTTCGAGTTGGGTATTATTTTCCGTGAAATTTATCTTTGAAGTCGTATCCGGTACGTGTGATATACAAACAAGAATTTTCATATATAATTAAGGAAAGCTATATTTTCTTTAAATTTCGTGAATTTAGTGAATACCGTTTTAATTAAAAAACAGATCAATGAGCAATTTGCACCGTATCCAAGAACTGTTGGCCTATCTGGAAGAAGAACCTAATAACCCTTTCAACCTGTATGCCTTAGCGTTGGAGTACCAAAATATTGACCCAGAGAGGGCTGTTGATTATTTTAATGAGCTTTTAACGTCCCACGGCGACTACCTGCCCACCTATTACCATGCCGCGGATTTTTTCGCCCGCAGAAATGAAATTGATAAAGCCAAAGCAATTTACGAGGAGGGCATTAGGCTGGCAACGCAGGTCAAAAATAGCCACGCCCTGAGGGAACTCGAAAACGCCTTCCTTAACTTCCAATTCGAAAATGAATAAACCCTAAAATGGTGCAGGATCATTGCTGCCAAATCCTCCCGGGAAGGTTTCATCATCGTTTTCAGAACCATTGGCCTTGCTCCTCATCCTAATGGTATTGCCGTCATCGAAACCTTGCCCTGTGGCACTGCTTGGGAATTTGCTTCCATATAAAGGCTCCTGAGACTGGTAAGGCACATTTAGTTCTATATCCGTAAATTTGGTGTACTTCCCAATAAACCTCAGCTTGACGTTTTCCAGAGAACCGTTCCTATGCTTGGCAATGATCACCTCTCCCAATCCAGCAGTACTGTGCCCATCTTCGGTCTCCGTGATCCCGTAGTATTCAGGCCTGTAAAGAAACATTACAATATCGGCATCCTGTTCAATAGCACCTGATTCCCTCAAATCCGACAATTGGGGCCTTTTGTCCCCTCCCCTGGTTTCCACCGCACGTGAGAGCTGTGACAGCGCTATCACGGGAACACTCAATTCTTTCGCAATTTTCTTCAAAGCCCTAGAAATACTCGATATCTCCTGTTCCCTGTTTCCGCCCGCGCCGCCCTTGGAGTCACCAGACATCAATTGAAGGTAGTCAACTACGATCATTTGGATATCACTTTGGGCCTTAAGCCTTCTGCATTTGGCCCTTAGTTCCAGAATGGACAAGGCAGGAGTATCGTCGACGAAGAGAGGGGCTGAGGAAAGTTTGTTGGTCTTATGGATCAGTTGTTCCCATTCATAATCCGCAAGATTCCCCTTTTTTATCTTTTCAGAATCCAATTCCGCCTCCGAAGAGATCAAACGGTTGACCAGTTGGATGGAAGACATCTCAAGGGAAAAAATTGCCACCGGCCGGTTGTGGTCCACCGCGGCGTTTCTTAATACTGAAAGGACAAAGGCAGTCTTTCCCATAGCGGGTCTCGCTGCTATAATTACCAAATCGGATTTTTGCCAGCCTGAAGTTACCCTATCCAAAGCAGTAAATCCACTGGGCACTCCTGTCAATCCATCTTTCTGTCCCTTTTTACTTTCCAGTTCGGTAATCGCCTCCCTCATGATGGAGCGCATATCTGAATAGTTTTTCCGGATGTTGTTCTCAGAAATCTCAAAGAGGGACTGTTCCATTTTATCCAACAATTCAAACACATCAGTGGTTTCCTCGTAGGCATCCCTTTGGATTTCCGAAGCAATATGGATCATTTCCCGTTTCATGGATTGCTCGGTAATGATCCTGGCATGGTATTCTATATTTGCCGCGGACGAAACCCTCGACGTTAATTCGGTGATAAAATAAGCACCTCCTGCTATTTCAAGCTGTCCGCTTTTTCTCAACTGGTTGGTGACCGTGAGCAAATCAATGGGCTCACTCGCATTGAACAGATCCAGTATGGCCTGATAGATTACCTTATGGGAATCCTTATAAAAACTCTCCGGGGTCAAGATGTCCACCACGGCGGTCAAGGCATCCTTTTCCAACATCAGGGCACCCAAAACTGCTTCCTCTAAATCAAGTGCCTGAGGGGGCAATTTCCCAATCCCCAATGTCGCATCCAGATTGTTTCTCCTTCTGTTGGTTGTCCTGTCTTTGTTCGTAAAATTAGGTTCTGCCATACCAGCAAATGTAAAGGGTTTGTACGAAAGGTTTTAAACAATTTGTGCACTTGTTTATCAACACAACTGTAACCGTTTATGAAACAAATAGTTGTGAAAAACCATACTATTTTTAAGCGATGGAAAAATCAATCCCTTGGAATGGACGTAGGCCGGGCTACCATCCACTAGGATGATTGGCCTGTCTACTGCCTGCTTTTTCATAACACTTTACATCTGTGTGCATTTCGTCATCCTCGTGGGGCGATAGCCCATACTCTCTTCCGGCCTTTTGTTCCTTGCTCTATAAAGGCATATATTTGGAAAAAAATTGCTTCATGAACTTAAACTTAAAAACACCCATTGCATTTTTTGACCTTGAAGCCACCGGAATAAATATTTCTACCGACCGTATTGTAGAAATTTCCATTGTCAAGGTCCACCCTGGAGGCAAAGAGGAAATCAAAACCCTGAAGATCAATCCGACCATTCCCATACCAAAGGAAGTGTCCCTGATCCATGGCATTTATGACGATGACGTTAAGGATGCTCCTACCTTTAAAGATGTAGCCAAGGAATTGCACCAGTTTTTTATGGGAGCGGATTTGGCAGGCTTTAATGTTTTGAAATATGACATCCCGCTTTTGGTGGAGGAATTCCTGAGAGCTGGGATTGATTTTGACATAGAAAAACGGAATTTGCTGGATTCACAGAAGATTTTCTTTATGATGGAAAAAAGAAACCTCTCTGCAGCCTACAAGTTCTATTGCAACAAAACCCTCGAAAACGCCCATAGTGCCGAAGCCGATACCATAGCTTCCTATGAGGTGTTTAAGGCGCAGATCGCCCGCTATGAACACGAGGAAATGGAAGACCTGCAGGGTAATGTCATCGGAACCATTGAAAACGACATGAAAAAAATACATTCGCTTATCAATGAAAAAATGGTAGACCTTGCCGGCCGCTTTGTCTTTAATTCAGACGGAGTAGAATGCTTCAACTTTGGCAAACACAAAGGCAAGCCTATTGAGCAGGTCATCAAAGAGGAACCTGGATTTTATGACTGGATGATGAAAGGGGATTTCCCGCTGGACACCAAGAGAAAATTCACCCAGGTGAAACTAAGAAATTTTAACAATCGGTAAAAAAAGAATAGCCCCAGCTATGAACTGGGGCTATTTTATATCCTATTTTTTGTAATATTTCAGTGCTTCCGGCATCTGTTTGTTCAACTGGTCTATTCTCCTGTTGGGACCTGGGTGAGTGGACAAAAACTCTGGGGGCGCTCCACCGCCGGATTTGGCCTCCATTCTTTCCCAAAATTTCGGGGCTTGCTGTGGATCATACCCAGCTATGGCCATAAATATCAACCCAAGTTGATCCGCCTCCAATTCCTGGTCTCTAGAAAACTTCAACATCCCTACTTGCCCTCCGATTCCGACTGCCTGTAGAAATAGGGATTGCGTTAGCGAGGGGTTCTCTCCCATGGCTACCTGCAGCCCTCCCAATAACCCGTTAGCCACTAAACCTTGGGACATTCTCTCCCGAGCATGGCTGGCGATGGCGTGAGCTACTTCATGACCCATTACCACAGCGATGCCTGTCTCATCCCGGCACACCGGCATGATCCCGGTATAAAAGGCGACTTTACCTCCTGGCATGCACCATGCATTTACCTGGTCATCCTGAATCAGATTGAATTCCCAGGAAAATCCTTCGAGAAGCCCCCCTTGGTTGTTCGCCTTCAAATACTCTTCAACGGCCGACGCTATCCTTTTCCCAACCCTTACCACCTTCTGTCCGTCAGCGGTATTGGTCACTACTTTGCTCTCGCTTTTCACTTCACTGTACTGTTGATAAGACAGCGGCAAAACCTCAGCATTATTTACCAAGCTCAACTGTCGCCGACCACTAAGAGGGACCGTTGCACATCCATAGAAGAAGAGACCTGCTGTAAGCAATACTAATATTCGTTTTAACATTTTTATATTTTTTATTTTTTTGTTTATTCCAAAAAGAATGCCACAACTAAGATCTAAATCTCTATTTCAAGACCTCCCGGCATCTTCTCTCTGCCCTTTCTTTTTCTTCAATCGGAGGTTAGGTTACCCGGTTTGGGAGTGACTTTTTCTCATGCTCCTGTTGATGATTGCTATCGCCAAGAGAGAGTGAAATCGCAGAACAAATACATCCCGCTGGCACTTCAATATGGATAACCCTAGGTCGATCTCAACTATATACTTGAACAGTTGAACAAGGTCCCCAGCAGCCAATTTCAAATCACGGCTATCTAAACCCAAAATAGGGGCAGGTAGTTCTCCCCTTGCCATTTTTACCAATAGCGCATAAAGTTATTTATCTTCTTACATAACTCATACTTGATTGTACTTTTTCATTGTTCCACATAGAAGATTTCCGTTCATCCGCACCGGTAAGATGTCAGCATACCCCCGACTTCTTTGACATAGAAAACAAAATGACGTATATTTGACGAAATAATGAATTGACAGTAAAGGTGGAAGCCTGTGTTTCCATTAAGAAATCTAAATTTAGCGCAGGTCCGTTGTTTCAAATACAACGGAGAGTTGTTCTCCAGAATGACATCCTTTGGAAGTAATCATACCACACATTTAGATTGTTTTTGAACAATAAAAATATGTCTTTCATTGTTTACAGATAAACCACATTCAATCTAATACAAAATTCTTACACCCAATGAAAACAGTGAAACTCCTATTATTTTTTGCGGCAATGCTCCCTTTTATTGCTGCCAACGCCCAACAAGCGCCCCAAACCAACATAGGTTCGCTTGACAGTGGCTCGATCGAAAGCCAATTTGATTATATCAACTCCGTATCTAACAATTTTGAGGAATATAAAGTGGTCAGAAGGGCTAATCTGGCCAAAATAAGGGCGAATGTAACCGATTCACTCAAGGTTTTTAAAGACCAGCTGGGGACACTCAACAACCAGTTAACGGAGCAGAAAAACTCGATAGACCAATTGAACGGAAGTCTTTCTACTTCCCAGGCGGAGCTTCAGCAAGCACTTGATATGAAAGACAGCTTTTCATTTCTGGGCATGTCTATCCATAAATCCACCTACAATACCATGATGTGGGGCATTGTCATTGTCCTTGGGATCCTGTTGCTATTCTTCATGTACCGGTTCAAGCGAAATTATTCTGTGACGGCGGAAATCAAACAAACTTTGGAAGAAACGCGCGAGGAATTTGAACTTCACCGCAGAAACACCCTTGAACGCGAGAGAAAACTCAACCGCCAACTTGTCGATGAGATGAACAAGAGGAAAGTATAAGATCGCCCTTCCCTTGTTCCTTCGTTGTTTAGTATCTAATTTTGCTGCACATTCTTCCGGAGATATAATTTTTCTTTGAATGGAAGATTTAGGGACTAGTCAGTAGAGTTGGTTCTGTCTCAACTTATATATACTAATTTTACAATGAAGTTTACTAAAACCCGTATTGCCCCCACTCCGAGTGGTTATTTGCATTTGGGCAATGCCATGTCTTTCCTCATCACCGCTGCCTTGGCCAAGCAAAAAGGCGCAAAAATTCTGCTAAGGATTGACGATCTGGATAAGGAACGGGTAAAGAAAAAATACGTGGAGGACGTTTTTAGTACCCTCAGCTTTTTGGGTATACCATGGGACGAGGGCCCTAGGAACTATAAAGAATACAAAGCGAAATTTTCCCAAGTCCATAGGTTGGCCCATTATAAAAAGGCACTGGAACAACTGAAAAACGACAAAAGCCTATTCGCCTGCAACTGCTCCAGAAGGAAGATCGATAGAGAAAGTCCTGACGGATCCTACCCAGGCACCTGCAGAACCAAGGCAGTGCCCTTTGAGGAAAACGACGTCAGCTGGCGCCTCGCGACCAACGAAAAGGAATTGAAAATCAAGGATATTTTTGGGAAGGAATCCTCCTCAACCATCCCACCAATACTCCGGGACTTTGTCGTTCGCCGAAAAGACGGGCAGCCTTCATTTCAATTGACTTCGGCAGTGGACGACCAAATCGACCAGGTTGATTTTATCGTTCGGGGCAATGACCTATGGGGGTCCACGCTAGCTCAGGTTTACCTCTCAAAAAAGCTTGCCGGTTCCCCTCTCAAAAATACGGTGTATTACCACCATGCCCTCATGGTAGATGACAAAAACAGGAAAATGTCCAAATCGTCAGGCGCTACCTCCTTACAATCCCTGATCCGCAATGGAATGGAAAAGGAAGACATCTATGCCACGATTTGTGGTTTTTTAAAGATGCAGCCTGTTGCTGATTTTGATGAGTTCCAAAAAGCATTTAGGATCAACGTTAAAAAACCCAACAAGCAATAAAGGGTGATAATCCTTTCCCTTGCAGTTCGCCACCTTATACGGGTAAAGAGTAAAGATTCCCCCAGCCTCCCTTGAGGCTGGTTTTTTTTTGGGATAATTATTACTGATGCTTATATAATAATGCGTCTATTCCCATATCTGTTTTAGGATTTGGTGCTAAAACTAATTATTTTACCCCCATTGTAGCCATCTAACCTTTTATATGATCAAATATTCCAATGAAACCCGAATATTAGTGGCCGTGGATTGTATTATCTTCGGGTTTGACGGGATGGATTACAAGCTTTTATTGATCCAGCGAGGCTTTGCTCCTGAAAAGGAAAAATGGAGCCTCATGGGCGGGTTTCTCAAGCATCAAGAATCTCTCGATGAAGCGGCCAATAGAATTCTTAAAGATTTGACGGGATTGGAAAATGTGTATATGGAACAAATGCATGTATTCAGCGATCCAAACCGAGAAATTGTAGAAAGGACTGTTGCAGTTACCTATGTGGCACTGATCGATATCCAAAAATATATCCAACAGATCAACAACAGGTTTCATGCCCGTTGGTTTACCATGAAGGAATTGCCAAAACTGATCTTTGATCATCAGGAAATGGTGGATATGGCTAAAAGTCGTCTAAGATACAAAGCTGCCCTGCACCCGATACTTTTTGAGTTGCTGCCTGAAAAATTCACTCTTCCGCACTTACAGGCCATGTATGAAAGCCTTTATGAGACCAAGATTGACAAAAGGAATTTTACCCGTAAAGTGCTCTCCACAGACATGTTGGTCAAAGAAGAGGGTAAGGACAAGAGCAATTCCAAAAAAGGAGCCTTTTACTTCCATCTGGACAAAAGCAAGTACAAGGAAGATTTTCAGACAGTATTGAATTTTATTCCAAAGAATGAAATGCCCAACGGCAATGAATAAGTCTCAAGGTGGATCTTGCCACCTTAAAACACTTATTTTTTTGAAAATAAATTGTTAATATTACACTTAACAACAACCCAAAATGTCACCGATGAAAGCCTCCTTATTGATCAAGCCAGTAGTTTTCGCTTCTCTGGCTTTAATCATCCTATTTTCCTCCTGCCAATCCTCCAGCACAAAAGAAGCTGGTATAGATTACGATAGCCTATCCCAAGACGAAAAGCGGCTCCCCGAAAACGCACTAAAAGGAATAAAAGTCGCGGAAGGGCTAGAGGCGAAATTGTTTGCTTCCGAGCCAACCATTACCAATCCTACTAATATCGATGTGGATCACCGGGGAAGAGTATGGGTTTGCGAAGCGTTCAACTACCGACCCAAACTAACAGGAAATGATCCCAATCCCCAAGGGGATCGGATTGTTATCCTGGAGGATACGGATGGCGACGGGGTCAGTGACGAGAGTACGGTATTTTATCAAGGGCCTGAGCTCAATGCACCTTTAGGCATTTGGGTGATGGGAAACCAAGCCATTGTTTCCCAAAGTCCTTATGTTTGGCTATTCACCGATACTGATGGTGACGACAAAGCGGACAAAAAAGAGATTATTTTTCAAGGGATTGACGGAGAGCAGCATGACCATGGAATGCACTCCTTTGTCTTTGGCCCAGATGGAAAATTTTACTTTAACTTTGGCAATGAGGGTGGGCAAATGATGGATTCCAAGGGAGAAATCATCAAGGATGCCTCTGGCAAAGAAGTTTCGCCAAAAAATTATAAACAAGGGCTTGTTTTTCGCAGCAATCCTGATTTTAGTGAGTTCGAGGTATTGGGACAAAACTTCAGGAATAATTATGAAGTAGCCGTAGACTCTTATGGTACCATGTGGCAGTCCGACAATGACGATGACGGCAATAAAGGAGTCCGGATCAATTATGTGATGGAATTCGGCAACTTCGGCTATACCGACGAAATGACGGGTGCCGGGTGGCGTGCCAACAGGACCAACAAGGAAGCCGAAATTCCGGAACAACACTGGCATTTGAATGACCCGGGCGTGGTGCCCAATCTCTTACAGACCGGTGCGGGTTCCCCCACGGGTATTTTGGTTTACGAAGGAAGATTGTTGCCTGAAGTATTTTGGGATCAAATGATCCATTCCGATGCTGGCCCCAATATAGTCCGGGCCTATCCCGTGACCAAAGATGGGGCAGGTTATGAGGCTTCAATAGTCAATATAATGGAGGGAAATAAAGACCAATGGTTTCGGCCGTCGGATGTCTGTGTTGCGCCGGACGGTTCGCTATTGGTGTCGGATTGGTATGACCCGGGCGTTGGCGGCCATCAAGCCGGTGATTTGGAGAAAGGCAGAATTTTTAGGATTGCACCTGATGCGGACCGTTATGTCGTTCCTACTGTGGATCTCAATAGCCTTGATGGGGCCATAGCAGCATTGCAGAATCCCAACCTGTCGGTACGTTATCAGGCTTGGCAAAAACTCCACAGTCTTGGAACAGACGCAGAAGCAAAATTAGCGGAAGTCTTCAAAACACATGAAAATCCACGGATAAGGGCTAGAGCTCTTTGGTTGTTGACCAAAATTCCGGAACAGGGAATGCAATACCTAACGCTTGCGATCAAAGACCCGGATGCCGACATCCGCATCGTAGGATTAAGGGCAGCCCGACAGTTAAAGGTGGATTTGGTGCCGTACCTCAAAACCTTGGTCAATGATGCCGAGGCGCAGGTGCGCAGAGAAGCTGCTATTGCTCTCCGTAATTTAAATGCTCCTGAGGCCCCTGGATTGTGGACCCAGCTTGCCAACCAACATGATGGAAACGACCGATGGTATCTGGAAGCCGTGGGCATAGGAGCAGACGGGCAGTGGGATCGCTTTTTCACCGCATGGTCCAATCAAAGCGGTAATGAAAGCGTCAACAATAAAATTCAGAAGGATATTGTTTGGAGAGCCCGCACCAGCAAGGCCATCTCCCAACTTGCTTCCCTTGCCTCTGACACTAATGAGGACCTCGACGAGCGATTACGTTATTTTCGGGCCTTTGATTTCTATCCTAACGGAGCAGAAAAGTCGACTGCTCTGGCCAATATGCTTAACGAGAAAATAAACAGCTCAGACAACAATTCCGAAGACCGTATACGTGTCAAAAAACTGGTATTAAACCATCTTGAACCATCCTATATTAGACAATCTGCCGTAGCAATGACCGCTCTTCGTGAGGTGTTGAATGAGACAGAGGGAAGTATGGAGTATGTGGAACTGGTACAAAGATTCCAATTGAAAGAGGAAAATCCGCGGCTGTTGAAGTTGGTCTTGGCGGAGAGTGACAATAATATCGGACGAGCAGCGGCAGGTACGCTTCTCAACCAAGGCGGATCGGCGATGGCAAGAAAAGTTTTAAATGGTCCGGATGAAACCACCACCACAAAAATGATCACCGCGATAAGAGGTATCGGCTCGAACGAGTCGCTGCAGCTGTTGGAGGAGATTGCTTTTAACGCTTCCCCGCCCATCTCCTTAAGACGTCTAGCAGCGGAATCTATAGGGAGAAGCTATGGCGGAGAAAATAGGGTTTTGGAGCTGTTAAAGGCCAAAAAATTTCCTGAAAACTTGAAAGCCTCTGCCGTAAGTGGGGTGAGCAATACCTGGAGACAGGATATCCGTTCAGAAGCTGCCACCTACCTCGACAAGGAAGAGCTGGAAAATACAGCGAAGCTTCCTCCGATGAAAGAGTTGATTGCTTTGGAAGGGAACAAGGAAACCGGGATGCTGGTATTTAAGAAGAACTGTTCCATCTGCCATCAGGTGGCAGACACGGGAACGGACTTTGGACCCAAGCTCACGGAAATAGGCAGTAAGCTCTCCAAAGAGGCCCAATATATCTCGATCCTCCACCCCGATGCGGGTATCAGCTTCGGCTTCGAAGGCTTCCGCATAGTCATGAAAGACGGCAGCATGACAGGAGGAATCGTTGCCAGCAAAACAGAAACCGACATTGATTTAAAACTGCCCGACGGATCAGTAAGCAGCATCAAAACAAGCGACATTGCTTCGATGGAACAGTTGGAAAATTCCATGATGCCCACCGGTTTGGAAAATGCCATGTCCACCGAAGAACTGGTAGATCTGGTAGAATACCTGATGTCATTAAAGAAAAACAGTTAATACAATAAGCTCAAATGAAAAAAGAAAACATTCAAAAGTCCCGAAGGACTACGCTGAAGAAAATCGCTGGAACAATGGCCTTGGGGACAGTTGCTCCCTTTCTTAGCCCCAGACTATATGCTGCCGAAAATGCTTTGCCCAAAGATATCAAGGGTCGGATCAACCATTCCGTCTGCAAATGGTGCTACGATGGGATCTCTCTTGAAGAACTTTGCAAGTCTGCAAAAGAAATCGGACTTGCTTCCATAGAACTGTTAGGACCCAATGAGTGGCCGATGCTGAAGAAATACGGGCTGACCTGTGCAATGCCACAAGGGGCAGGACTGGGAATAGAGCGCGGTTTCAATGACCCTTCCTTACATGATGAATTGGTAAAAAGTTATATTGAGATTATTCCAAAAGTGGCAGAAGCAGGCTATTCCCAAATTATCTGCTTTTCGGGCAATAGAAGGGGCCTCGACGATAAGAAGGGAATTGAGAATTGCGCCATCGGCCTGAAGAAAATCATGCCTACCGCTGAAAAATACAAGGTTACCATGTGCATGGAATTGTTGAACAGCAAGGTCAACCACAAAGACTATCAGGCTGACCATACCGCCTGGGGAGCAGCGTTGTGCGAAGCGGTTGGTTCTGATAAAATGAAGCTCCTCTATGACATTTATCATATGCAGATCATGGAAGGGGATGTCATTGCAACAATTAAGAAATTCCATCCTTACATTTCCCATTACCATACCGGTGGTGTACCCGGAAGAAACGAAATAGATGAGACGCAGGAGCTGTATTATCCGGCTATCATGAAAGCCATTGTAGAAACAGGTTATACCGGATTTGTAGGTCAGGAATTTATTCCAGCGCGTGAAGACAAGCTGGCTTCCTTAAAGCAGGGAGTGGATATTTGCGATGTGTAGTAGTTCACGTAAAAGCGAATGAGCCAGAGGAAGTAAGGAACTGGACAAAAGAGGTCAGATGGACATAATTCAGCAACTATTTCAGCAGGTGAAAATGGTGACTTATTTGAAACCTGTGTTGAATAATTGTCCATTTGACTTAGCTATTATATATAGCTAAATTCCTGTTTTTTATTATGGCTGCTTTCTCGATAAATCGGGGATGTAGCCGAAGAAAAGGTAAACTTCGCGTCTCCTATTCAATGATTAATACCCGGGATTCTGATCTGTTGCAGGATCTAAGGCGGGATTATATTCCAGTTCCGACACGGGAATAGGCCAGAGATAATGGATTTCAGCAATGCTGATCCCTTTGTTCTCCATGATGATTTCTTCGGCTTTGTCTGTCCGTTTGAGGTCGAGCCACCGCTTTCCCTCAAATTGAAACTCATAGGCTTTTTCCTGTAAAACCAAATCTATAAAGGCAGCTTCATCATAGTCCTCTAAGACGAAGTCAACGGGTGACGGTGCTGAGAGGTCTTGGCCGTAGGCCCGTCGGTGCACTTGGTTGAGCGCTTCCATGGCTTCTTCCGTGGGCACACCTGCTTCCCTAGCAGCTGCCTCCGCAAAGATTAGCAGTACTTCAGCGTAGCGATATAGGGGGAGGTCGTTTCCCGCATCATTATCGCCTATGGCTTGGCTATCGATGAATTTTCGAGTTACCAGGGTGGAATCGCCCAGGCCAAAATCCACCCTATCCCATAGATGTTTTCGGAGATCCGTTTCCTCCCAATTTTTATAGAAGGTGTTGGTGGCATCACTGTAGACCGCATAAGAACCACCAAAACTGTAAAGACTAGTGCTCGGATGGTTGTATACCCAAGGTAAATAATTGCCTTGGCCAGGCTGACGTACAAATTTCAGGCTGAAAATTTCCTCCGGAGTAGTGATCACATCGGGGCCAAAAATCCGCTGAAAATCATCCCGAGTCGCAATGGGTACCAAACCATGTTTACCGGAAGCCATGACTTCCTGGGCTTTTTCTCTGGCTTCCGAATACTGCCCCAACTGGAGATAAACGTCGGCGAGAAGGGTTTTGGCAGCAAATTTAGTTGGTCTGCCCAACAGTTCCTGTTCCTCAGGAAGATTCGTCTCAGCCTCCAACAGGTCTGCCAGAATAAAATCATAGACCTCTTCTTTGGAGCTTTTGGCCAATTCCACATTTTCCATATTCTCCTCTGTCCTTAGCGGGATATCTCCCCAGTTTCTTACCAGATGAAAATAAGACAAGGCCCGCAAAAACCTGGCTTCAGAAACATATTTGTCGACATCCTCCGGGCTGATGGCGTCTCCCTCAGGCGCATTTTTTATGACGATATTGGCATTTCTGATGCTGAGATAAAACGCATTCCAAAAACCGGCAACGCGATTGATATTATTGCTGTTCATGCCTTGGAAGTCATTGTATTGGGCAAAACTACCCCGACCATAGCCATAATCAGTATGACATTCCAAAGTGGCAATATAGGTGGTTTGATTTTCTGAACGCAACGGCGAATATATTGCATTGACTGCTGTTTCAACTTCAGCTGCTGTGTTATAGAAATTTTCTTCAGTTACCGTTCTTGGTTCCTCTGTCAACAGGTCATCACAGGAGGAGAAAAAGAGCATCAATCCAACCGTCAAGGGGAGCATCCTACCGAAGCCACTTTTTTTTATAGGGAAGAAAAGAAGAAATTTTTTCATGGTGTTGTCTTTTAATGTTCTAAAGGGCTTACCATCTAGAAACCTGCCCGTATTCCTACTGTGTAGGTTTTGGATGTCGGATAACTATAGTGGTCGATCCCCTGTGCCGTGGAATTGCTGCCGCCTCGGGAATTGACTTCTGGATCCCACCAGGAATAATGGGTACTCGTCCACAGGTTCTGTCCGCTCACGTAAAGCTGCAACTGATAAATCCAGGATATCCCCATTTCCTGAACAGGAAAATTGTAAGCCAATTGGATGTTTTTCAGCCTTAAATAAGAACCATCTTCAACGAAACGGTCCGACACCATGATCGAAGTATTGCGGCTGATGATGGGATATTTTGCGTCAGTATTGGATGGTGACCAATGGTCTTCCAGTACCTCAGTAGGCATATTCACTCCGCTGCTATAATCCATGGTGCTGGAAATAGAACTTAGATTAAAAATATCATTGCCCTGTGTACCCTGAAAAAACAAGGTCAGGTCAAAATTCTTATAAGACATGATGGAGTTTAAGCCGTACGTATAGTTAGGGTTAGGATCACCGATATAAGTTTTGTCGTCAGCGGTTATGGATCCATCATTATTAAGATCCTGATACCTGATTCGTCCCCCTTCATCATACCCATCTTCCAAGTAACCCCAAAACTGTCCAATCGGGCGGCCTTCACGGAGAATGTTTAGGTTGTCCCGAAGAACTATGACATCTGCAAAAGCTCCTAAAATATCTTCCCCTTCACTTAATTTCATTACCTTGTTTCTATTGAATGATAGGTTCCCCACCAAATCCCATTTGAATTCTCCTGTCAGAACACTTGCATCCACTCCCAATTCAAAACCTTTGTTCTGTACCTCCCCCACATTTTGAATAGTCGTGATAAACCCTAAAGTAGAGGGAAGGGTTACTGTATTTAACAAGTCACTCGTATTCTTAACGTAGTAGTCGGCCGTCAGCAAGATTCTGTTTTGGAACAAACCGAAGTCCAAACCGAAATCCGTCTGCTCCGTGGTTTCCCACTTGAGATCTCCAGGCAACCTTGTACCAGGAGCAAACGTGGTGTAAAGCTCCGTACCAAATGCTGTCTTGCCAGATCCCAACTGATTGAGGGTCGCATAGGCATCAATCGCTTGGCTCCCCGTCTTTCCCCAGCTCGCGCGCAGTTTTAAGTCTGAAATCACCTTGCTTTCCTTCAAAAAATTTTCTTCCGATAACCTCCAAGCGATCGCACCAGAAGGGAAATAACCCCATTTGTTTCCCTCACTGTATTTGGAAGAACCATCGGATCGAAAGCTTACCGTGAAGAGGTACTTATTGTTGAAGGAATAATTTAACCGTCCCAAATAGGACAACAATACTGATTCGGAAAATCCGGAGCCGGGAATACCGGGATTTTCGGCTGCTCCTAAGTCGTGGGACTTACTGATATCGCTCAAGAAGCCTACTCCGCTACCCGTAAGAAAGGTGGTCCTAAAATTCTGAAAAGTCACTCCAGCTACTGCGGATACCTCATGTTTTTCGTTAAAAGTTTTGCTATAGCTGATTGTGTTTTCATTCAGCAAGCTTCTAAACTGGCTGGTGCTTACCGAAGCGCCCCCATTAGAATTGATGAAATTTCTGCTGGTATAGATGTCAGTGCGGTCATCTCTGTTCTCCATGCCTCCCGATACTTTGATGGTCACTTCCGGAATGGGGTTGTAGAGAAACGCAGCATTAGCCAAAAATATATTGGCTCTGATAACATTGGACTGCTCGTTAATAAAATTGATCGGATTGATGAGGTCAGGGGCTACAAACGGATAAGAATTAGCCAAAACCGTATAGGTCCCGTCATCCTTATAAGGAGTCAAGCTTGGTGCTGCCGAAAGCGCTGCTCCTATCATGGTATTACCTCGGGCTCCACCATCACTGTCCCTTCTGGCTGTTTTCAGGTTAGAAAATGTGCTGGACAAATTAACCTTAAACTTATCGCTGATTTTGTGATCCACATTGGTCCGCAGCGAATACCTGTTATAATCACTTCCCTTTACGATTCCCTCCTGCCCAAAATAGCTTCCCGAAATCGAAAACTGGGTATTTTCACTTCCTCCGTTGACATTTACCGTAGCGGTTTGCATCGGCGCCTTTTGGAAGACGAAATCCTGCCAATCGAAGCCTTCGCCAAGCCTGTTGATTTCCTCCTGGCTAAAATAATCCGCAACATTGTCATTGACAGCCTGAATATTATAGAAACGGGCATATTCCGTGGCATTCATCAGATCTAGACTTTTGCGGAGCTCCTGTTGCCCATAGCTTAAGTCAAGGTCTACCCTGGTCTCGCCTGCCACTCCTTTTTTTGTGGTGATGATCACTACCCCGTTGGCTCCCCTGGACCCGTATATTGCCGTTGCTGAGGCATCCTTCAGTACTTCAATGCTCTCAATATCTGTATTATTTAAAACGGTGGGATTGTTGCCAAAAATCGGGAAGCCATCCACCACGTACAGCGGCTCATTGCTACCCTGTATGGAATTGGTACCACGGATACGGACATTCAAGCCAGCACCAGGAGCCCCTGTTGTTGGGGAAACCTGCACTCCAGCCGCACGTCCAGATAAGGATTGGAGAACATTGGTAGACGGAAAGGAATTGATCTCCCTAGCCCCTACCTGGGCAACTGAGCCGGTAAGGTCCGATCGCCTTTGTGTGCCGTATCCAATTACCACGACCTCATCGAGGGCAGAAACTTCTTCTTGAAGAGTCACATCTATGACCTTTTGGTCCTCTACTACTATTTTTTGAGTTCCAAATCCCAAAAACGAAAAAACCAAAGTCGCTCCCGCAGGAGCTGAAATCGAATATTTCCCTTCTTCATCAGTTATTGTACCTGTTTCCGTTCCTTCTACAATAATATTAACCCCCAACAATAGCTCACCATTCGAATCAGTTACAGTTCCTGTAATAGCATTATCGGAAGCATCTTGGCCATAGGAAAGCGATACACAGAATAAACTAAAAAAAATAAGAAGGGGTAAAAACGTATGGAAACAAACATTTCCAAATAATCGGGCAATGCGTACTTTTTTTTCCATAGCTTTTGGCTTTTGAGATTCCCACAGATTAACTGTTCATGTCCAACAAAACATGAAGCAATAATTTATTCACTACATCTCCTGTCCAATGGGATGCCAATCGCATTGAAAAACCATAATAAATCTTTTAATAAGGCGAATATGTGCGATAAGACTTCAATTAACCACAAGCATAAAGCAAACAATATCATAAAGATTTGATTCCTCTTCTGTACCCGTTGCGCATGTCACGAATGATGATTCCGCTTCATGGTTCAACAAACTGTAGACTTTTTCAGCATAATGAGGATAATTTCTGACACGGACGAGGCTTGACTGAAGGGAATGTGCGAAATATTTTGGTTTTTATTTGTAGATTGTCCTGTTCAATAAACCAACAATTATAATGAAAAATGACCTTGACAAAAAAGACGTTTCCAGACGATACTTTTTAGGCTCAACAGCCACGGCTTTGGCCGGGATAATTGCCGCCCCTTCCATTTCCTTTGGAGCACCAGCCTTCATAAAAAATCTTGGAAAGCCCAACTCTAAAATTGGGGGCGTACAAATCGGAGCCATAACGTATTCCTTCAGGAGCATGGAAAGTGATGCCGAGTCCATCTTGAAGTATTGTGTAGACAGTGGGATAAGCGCAATTGAATTGATGGGTTATACCGGGGAGGATTTTGCGGGGGCACCTACCATGCCAAGCGTCGGCAATGCGCAACGTTCACAGGATCTAAGCGAGGCACAAAAGAAAGAAATAGCAGAAGCAAGAGCGGCTTTCAACAAGGAGATGGCAACCTGGCGATCTTCCGTATCGATGGATAAGTTTGTGCAGCTCCGAAAGATGTACAACAGTGCTGGAGTAAGCATCTATGCCTGGAAACCTAATGCCCTAGGGACCAACAATTCGGACGCTGAGATTGATTATGCCTGTAGAAGTGCCAAGGCTTTGGGCGCAAGTCACATTACTGTTGAGTTGCCCAATGAAAGTGCTCAATCACAAAGATTAGGAGTTATCGCTGCAAAAAACAAAATGAAGGTCGGCTATCATGGGCATCTTCAGCAAACCTTCACTGCTTGGGATGAAGCAATGAACCAATCCAAAGCCAATGCACTGAATTTCGATCTTGGCCATTATGTAGCCGCCGGTTTTGATCCCATTCCTTTGCTTAAAGATAAACACAAAGACATCCTCAGCATGCATGTTAAAGACCGTCAAAACAAAGAGAATGGACAGGCAAATCTACCTTGGGGGCAAGGCGATACGCCGATTGTAGAGGTGCTGAAACTGATGCGTGATCAAAAATACAAGTTCCCTGCCACTATTGAACTGGAATATCAAGTCCCTGATGGTTCCGATGCCGTAAAGGAGGTAGCTAAATGTTTGGAATTTTGTAGAAAAGCGTTGGAAAGCTAAAACCCGGATACGATCCCGGACAGAAACAGCTGCTCGGGATCGTGTCTTTTTGATCCGGTACCTCTTGAAGCCTTGGCACTTTTTTATTTGAAAAAAAATGTTTTGAAAGCTTTGTCCACAATATGCAAATTCCCCTATACGAAATACCATTCTTTTATTACAAAACAATCCGTTGAAAATCAGCATGTTTTTTGATTTTTTTACAATAATATTCTTCTAATTTTGTACCGTTGGAGAGTCTCTATCCTTAATGAAAAGACCAATTTTCGTTCAGGAAGGTCCCCTAAAAAAACAGTACCTGTGGTGATTAACCATAATTGGAAATGAACACAACCGTCTTAATAGTAATTCTTGTTTTGCTTGTCCTAGGGCTATTGTTCATCATCTATAGTGTGAAGGTGGCGGAAGTACAGGAAGACTTCATGGATGAAGAACTTAACGAAGAGGCATTCTCCAAACCAGCGGGATGGAAAGTAGGAACAATGCCCAAAGAACTACAAAGCGCAAAAAAAACCCACCTCGTAAAAAGAACATCAGAAAAGCCGGATTACGGCTTAGAAGACATCATCTCCAAATGGAAGCAGGAAGAAGTCTCTAAAGCCAACAAGCCTGAATAACTTTTAACAAACGAACAACTTACTTTTGTAGAGACTGTCATCGGCATCGGCCTAAAAGCCTTGGGATGTGGAAAGATTAATTATGCCGGATATAATTAATTTAGTACATTTAATCATGCAAAAGCAGGTCAACTTTCTGTGCCTATCCTTCCTATTCCTTGTCAGTTGCTCGGAGGCTAGAACCAAACTAGAAAACATTCCCGCTTCCTTCAATGGCAAAACAGCAATGGCCACCTTTGCAGGAGGCTGCCTCTGGTGTATTGAAGCTCCGTTTGAACAATTAGAAGGAGTGGTGTCCGTATATACTGGTTATGCTGGTGGCAAGGAAAAGAACCCTAGCTATGCGGAGGTGAGATCCGGGAAAACCAGTCATAAAGAAGCCGTTCAGATCACGTACAATCCTGAGGTGATTAGCTTTTCCGAACTGCTGGACATTTTTTGGCAACAATTTGATCCAACGGATGCAGGAGGATCTTTCCATGACAGGGGAAGCCAATACCAATCGGCCATCTTTTATCATTCTGCCGATCAAAAAGCCGTAGCGGAAGCTTCTATCAAGCTATTGAACACATCCGGTAAATTTAAAAAAGCGGTCGTTACCCCGATCGTTAAATACAGCAGTTTCTATCGTGCCGAGGAGGAACACCAAGACTATTATAAAAAAAAGCCTAAAGAATACACGGCTTACCTGAGAGACTCTGGCAGGTATAAATTTATAAATGACCACTGGAACACTCCCAAACCGGAACAATATCCCTCTCCATCCCCTACAGCGCTGAAGCAAAGGCTCACAGACCTCCAGTATAGGGTAACCAAGGAACAAGCTACCGAACAAGCCTTTAACAATCCATACGACAGCAATAAGCAGCAAGGGATTTATGTATGCATCGTTTCAGGCGCGCCTCTTTTTAGTTCGGCCGATAAATTTGACTCCAAAACGGGCTGGCCAAGCTTTACCAAACCTATTGACGCCCGCTTTTTGACCAAAAAAATAGACAAAGCCCATGGAATGACACGTGTGGAAGTGAGGAGCAAGTTCGGGAATTCGCATACCGGCCACGTTTTTTATGACGGCCCTGCGCCTACGAGGTTGCGGTATTGCATGAATTCAGCTTCATTCCGTTTTATAAAAAAAGAAAACATGGAAAAAGAAGGATACGGCAGCTATCTGTGGCTTTTAAACTAAGCTTAGGGTATAAATATTTCAATTTTATTTTTAAAAACCTCATTTTAACCCTAGATTGAAATTTGTTTCGATGTAAAGACTGGATAGATCTGAATAAATGATTGAGATCAAACCGCTTATCACTAATCTATAATTAATTTCATTCTTACAGCTATGACTATTCCCACCTCTTCGTGTAAACTGTATCAGGAAATTTTACAATTGGACACCAAGGTTTTTCAAGCTTATAATACCTGTGATCTTTCAGTTTTTAAAAACTATTTTATGGAGGATCTGGAATTCTACCATGACAAAAGCGGTCTCATTCGTTCCAGGAACACGATGATTGAGAATTTGAAAGCTATTCTTTGCAGCGACAGTACCGTCAAGACAAGGAGAGAGTTGATCATGGAGAGTTTGAAAGTTTACCCGCTCGACAACTATGGCGCCATCCAAATAGGAGAACATTATTACTATCAATCCCAGCAAGGGCAACCTGAGAAGAAGGTCGAAATTGCCAAGTTTACCCATATCTGGAAAAAGGAAAAAGAAGAGTGGAAAATCTCACGGGTCATGAGCTACGATCATCAAGCCGTTGCAGGATAAATTTTCGCTGTTCCACTTAATCCGAGATCGCGGGAGCCTCCGCAAAAGGTTCCCTGGGATGTCCTTTATCATACGCCTTCTTTTACAAAAATCACTTTTCCCATTTTTGATCCCTGCCGTTTAGCCACTTTTTCAAAGACAACGGACTATCCCCTCTTCTTAAACACCGTACCTGCCCGTAATGAGGCAGCCGGAATTTATTCCTCAATAAGCCTAGGCAAAAGTCCGACGGGCGGTCCCCCACCCGCTTTTGTTGTCATGGTTCCATTTTTGCTTTAACCAGCTTACACCAAGGGACAACTTGTACAACCTTGTTAGGTTTACCGGCGGTCCACTTCAAAAATGCGGTAGTTTTCTCACTTAAAAATGCCCCCTCATGCCCAATAACTATGATGCAATAATAATCGGCAGTGGCCCCAATGGCTTGTCGGCCGCTATACGACTTCAACAGTTGGGGTTGAAAACGGCGGTATACGAACAGGCAGCAAAGCCCGGAGGCGGGGTAAGGACAGAAGAAATCACTTTAAAAGGCTTTAAACATGACCTTGCCTCTGCCATTCATCCTTTGGGGCTGGCGTCTCCTTTTTTTCAGACGCTGCCCCTAAATAAGTTTGGATTAGAATGGATCGATCCTGGAATACCCTTTGCCCATCCTTTCCCTGACGGTACCGCACATGTTGCCTACAGAGACGTTGAAGAGACGGCTGCACAATTTGGTAAAGACCGCAAAAAGTACATTTCGTTGATGGGTAATATGGTTATGGACTGGGAGAAGATCGGCCCCGACCTCCTCAAGCCATTGGGTATCCCGTCCTATCCCATTCCTTTTGTTTCATTTGGGATGAAAGCGCTTCTTTCCGCCAAACAACTCGTTAATCTTTATTTTAAAGAAGAGAAAACAAAAACCTTCTTTTATGGCAGTGCCGCCCATTCTACTCTACCCCTCACCAATCAAGCCTCTGCTTCCTTTGGTTTGGTATTGCTGGCCGTTGCCCATAAGCATGGTTGGCCTTTTCCAAAAGGAGGAGCAGCTTCCCTTACGGAGGCCTTGGTGGCTTACTATTACTCTCTTGGTGGCCGACTTCATCTCAATTTCCCCGTAACCCATATCAATGAATTGCCCCTCTCTAAAGTTTATATCTTTGATCTTACTCCCCGCCAACTGCTGAAAATCGGAGGTACTGACTTTTCATGGCTATACAGAAAGAGGATGAATGCTTACCGCTATGGTGCTGGCGTTTTCAAAATGGACTGGGCATTATCCGAACCCATTCCCTTTATCAATGAAAAATGCAGACGGTCTGCCACTGTTCATTTGGGCTTTTCTCCCGGGGAAATCGAAAGTTCCGAGAAGGGAAACTTCGAAAACCGATTATCCAATCATCCTTATGTACTGGTGGCCCAGCATAGCATTTTTGACGATCAAAGGGCACCAGAAGGGAAGCATACTGCCTGGGCATACTGCCATGTCCCCCATGGAAACCTAGAGGATATGACTGACGCCATTGAGGGTCAGATCGAAAAAGTGGCACCAGGGTTTAAGGATATCATCTTGGCACGCGTTACCCATAACACGGCTGAGATGGAAGCCTTTAACCCCAATCTGGTGGGAGGAGACATCAATGGCGGCATTCAGGACTTGACGCAGCTCTTTACACGGCCCATCACCAAATGGTCACCTTATTCCACGCCAGACCCGCGGGTATATATTTGCTCGGCGTCTACCCCTCCTGGCGGAGGCGTGCACGGAATGGGAGGCTTTAATGCGTCCGAAAAGGTAATTAAGGATCATTTTAAGGATCGGGTAAATCTTTATTGAGTTGGATTAAAGCCTACAGTTTGTGGCTGAAACTCCCGGAGGAGGAGGAGTGAAAATAGAAAAAGGAGGCGGGTGACCGAAAACCCAAACAATGACACAAGACACTGTATAACAACAGATTACTGAAAGGTTAAACGTCAGCTCCTTCTTCACCACCCATTTTTAATTGGATTGGCATTGTTTTCAATATGATATATTCCAAATTGTTTCAAATAACCAAATTTGCATGAGAATAGGATTTGTAGTCAATCAAATAAAAACCGAAGAACCTTGGTATGATACCACCTTACTGACGTTTACAGCGGTAAAAATGGGTCATGAAGTCTACATTCTAGGAGCCGGAGATTTGGCCTATACCGAAGATGGCAATATTGGGGCACTGGCGGTGAAGGCTCCTTCCAAAAAATTCCGTGACATGGAAAGCTACCTTGCCATTATTCAAGGCAAGGATGCTGAAAAAGTTTTTATCACCTCAGAAAGTCTGGACGTCCTCTTTCTTAGAAGCAATCCATCAGAAGACACCGGCTCGAGGGTCTGGGCACAGACGGCAGGGGTCGTCTTTGGAAAATTGGCCATAGAGAAAGATGTCTTGGTACTCAATGACCCTTACCACCTGATGAATACTCTAAACAAAATGTATTTCCAGCACTTCCCCGAAATCGTACGTCCTCGCACCATTATTACACGTGATGCCGAGCAAGTGAGAGAATTCTACCACAAAGAGGGGGGTAAAATAATTTTGAAACCCTTACAGGGCTCTGGGGGACAAGATGTCTTTCTTTTGGATGAGCCCACCAACCTCAACCAGATCGTAGAAGCCATTGCAAGAAACGGATTTGTCATTGCACAAGAATACCTCCCCGCAGCAAAAGACGGTGATACCCGGGTAATCTTAATGAACGGCAAGGTCTTTCAGGTGAAAGGGAAATATGCTGCCATTCATCGAACGAATAAAAAAGGAGATATCAGAAGTAACATCCATGCGGGAGGTGTGGCTGTCAAGGCTCAGATAAATGATAAAATATTGGAACTTGCCCATATAGTAGGGCCTAAACTAAAGAATGACGGGATGTTTATGGCAGGTCTGGATATCGTTGGCGATAAAATCATGGAGCTCAATCTATTTAGTCCGGGTGGCTTATGGAGTGCTGAACAGCTGGAAAAAGAAAAATTTGCCCAGGCAATGATTGCCTCAATAGAAAATAAAGTGACGTACAAAAAGCACTACAAAGAAAAAATCCCCAATGCCATGTTGGCTACCATGGACTAGTCGACCTGGCGGGTAAGTAAACTGTTGGCCCGACGTTCTTGGACTGTCGGAAGGGGTAATCGTCAGCAAAGAGGGACGATTCCGAAATTGAAGGAACGGAACCCAGGCCCTTAGCCCGTACATCCCCTAAGGGAGTATATCCAACTGCAATTGAAGCACTCATCGATTTTAGGATCAACATTCTTTGATTACAAAGAAACCATCCTTTCCTTCTGTTTGATACAGGGGCATAAAAATCCGTCCGTCCCATTCTGACACAATATTTCGACCGTCAGATCGGGCTAAAATTTCCCCTTTGCTAATCTTCTGAAAATTAACATAGCCGGAATTCATTTTAAAATACTCCCCATCCCCTATCTCATATCGATAAATCACTTCGAAAGAAGCGGATGAACCGGCACTATAGCTCTTCAGCTGCTCATAACAGGCAGCGAAGTCAGGTACGTCATCCTGCTCCATACAACCCAGAAAAACCAAGGCAAGCCAAATCGCCGCCTCGTGGTTAGCTATAGACGTCGCTGCATCATGTTGTCCGGCCTCAATGGTACAACCTTTATGTCCTTTATGGTTTAAGTAGTAGTCCACATGACCCGGAATATAATCTTCGATTCCTTTGACGATATATAATGGAAATTTTTTAGCGAATGCATAACTCCCGCTATCTCTATTTACGCTGATGTAGGGTTGGCTTGAGGAGGAAGTAGTATGAAGTTCCAAAAAATATAACTTGGTAATTCCTGAATGTTGTGCGGATTCAAATTCCTGCATCAATGCCAAAAACTCCCGACTTTCCTGATAGCCCAAATCGACTCCTGCTTTGAGTTTTTCTTCATTTTCAAGAAAGCACACCCGATTGAGGTCTTTGTCTATAAGACGAACATTTTTGCTGAGAGCAGCCATATTGCCAGCAAGTCCGGTTATTTCACCTTTTAATGCCAATTCCTTCTGACGAAGTTTTTGAAGGACCTTATTAAAGGCAATGATCCCGCTCGGTTCATTCCCATGGACACCTGCCGTAATAATAAGGCCGGGACCCTTTTCACCTTGTCCATACCTTCCGAGCACCCGACCTATTGCAAGAGGCTCTTTCAGATTGGGACTGTTAATGGTAATGAGTTCTTCTATGTTTTCCATCATTTAGCTTCAGATGCTCAAGTATTGATTATTTCTCCTCCGTTAGGGTGTAAAAACTGCCCTGTCATATAGCTGGAGTCCTCCGACGCCAGAAATAAATAAGACGCAGCCACTTCCTTGGGTTCTCCCGGTCTCCCCATAGGCACATTCTCGCCGAATTCATCTACTTTTTCTTCCGAAAAAGAAGCGGGGATCAAAGGCGTCCATATTGGACCCGGCGCCACTCCATTCACCCGGATGCCTTGTTTGGCCAGGTTTGAGGACAATGATCTGGTAAAAGCCACTATAGCGCCTTTGGTGGAGGCATAATCTATGAGGTGATGGCTGCCCCTGTAGGCGGTTACGGATGATGAGTTGATGATGCAACTTCCTTCTTTAAGATGAGGCAATGCGGCTTGGGTAATAAAGAAATAGGAAAATATATTGGTGCGAAAAGTCTTCACCAGTTGCTCTTCACTGATGTTTTCTAAGCTGTCCTGTGGATATTGCTGTGCGGCATTGTTAACGACTATATCCAACTTTCCGAAAACCCTTATGGTTTGTTGCACGACGTACTGGCAATGGGCTTTGTCACTCACATCCCCTGGGATCAAGATGCCCTTCGCTCCCCTTTCTTCAATTAGTCTGAGGGTTTTCTCCGCATCTTCATACTCATCCAGGTAAGAAATGGAAATATTAGCGCCTTCTTCCGCAAAAGCCAATGCCACAGCCCTACCGATGCCACTATCCCCACCGGTGATCAAAGCGACTTTTTTATCTAACTTTTTAAGCGCACGGCGGGGTTCATAATCAGGCTGTGGCCTCATTTCTTCTTCCACCCCTGGCTGTTCTTGCTGCTGTTGGGGAGGGATATGGTTCTCTGATTCTGTTGACATCTTTAGCTAGTTTAGTTGGTGTAGCTAACAATGGGGGCTAAAAGTGTTCCTTTATTCTTTCAATGGACCGATCGCTGCTAAAATTTGATCTGAGACAGACCTTGGGTAATTTTGACGCATGCCCCGTGTTTTTTCAAAAAAAAATAGCAATATGACGTTCCAATTTTGGAACAAATTGTAGCAGAAATGAAACGTCAAGTTTCAAGTCCTACGAAATGTTCAAAAAGTACAATAAAAACAGATTTGTCGTCGCCTTTCTCCACAATGTCTAAGAAGGATATAAATTCATTTTTGACGCCCATGCCTCCACGCGTGGGTAAAACAGAAATTCAAAAGGTGTTATCTTGCCGATTCTGCACCTGCTTGCCCCATTTATTTAATTTTTATAAAAGTCCTTCTATTTTACAGAAAAAAATGGCTTTGGATGAATAATTGCAGTTGAACCAATAATACCAATTTATACCATCCCGATAATCTACGTTGCCCTTTGTTATGGATTATATTTACAATTTGGCTTTCTTAAGATCACATGACATTATTCTAATTGCTGACTGCACCCATCGGATCATCGAAGCAAATCCATCAGCTATCAGTATATTTGGCTATTCAAAGGAGGAGTTTTTAAGGATGGATCTAAGTCAGATTTTTTCCGATGGAAAACAAGGGTCACAATTCCTGAAAGATATTTGCAAAAAGGACCTCGTAAACCTAAAAGAATATGAGTTTAAGAAGAAAAACGGAAAGGCATTTCCGGTATTGGTGAATGCTGACAACATAGACCCGGAAACAGAGACTTTCATGGTAGTCGCCAAGGATGTTTCCCGTTATAAAAAAGAAAAAGAAGACCATTATACGAGAAAGGAAATGATGTTGCTCGGCAAAATGGCCCAAACGGTCGCCCATGACTTGAAAAACCCTTTAAACAACCTATTGCTGGGCCTCCACCAATTTGAAACTACATTTTCTGAACAAAATGAAGAGGTCTCTTTTTATTTAAATTTTCTGAAAAAGAATACCCATAGAATAAACGAATTGATCAATACCTTGCTCGGTCCCAGTGCTATATTTCGGTTGCAGAAAGAACGGTTGGACTTAAACGAATTGGTAAGAGAAGCAACCCGAATGTCACAGGATAAAATTCAAATAGCTAACGTAATAATGAATCTTGACCTTTCAGATGACGCACTGTTTTACGAAGTAGATAGAGAAAAAATGTTGATGGCATTAAATAACCTGATCGTGAACGCCATTGAATCCATGACAGAGGAGGAAGGGGTTGTGTATATCAGAACCCGGCAAAAGAAAGAAGGGAAAGCCTCTATCATGATTTCCGACAATGGCCACGGCATTTCCGAATCCGACCTTAAAAATATCTACCAACCCTTTTATACCACCAAATCGAGAGGCATGGGTTTGGGTTTGGTAAATACCGAGCAGATTTTAAACGCCCATGAGATAGAGATGGAAGTTCGAAGTGAAGTAGGAAAAGGTAGCACCTTCACCTTATACTTTTAACCCTTAAATTAAGATAGAGATATGAATGTTATTTTTATAGACGATGATGAAGATCTAAATTTTCTCCAATCAAGGATGTGCACGCGCTCCCAGGTAATTAACCACCATTATATCGCCAACAATGCCCAGGATGCCCTTGTTTATCTATCCGAGACGCAGATTCCCCCTGATGTCATCTTCGTCGATCTCAATATGCCCGAAATGAATGGATTTCAATTCATCGAGAGGTTTGAAGATAACTTTTCATCAAGGTTCCCAGACACCCAACTTTATGTGTTATCCAGTTCGGTGAGCGAAAAAGACAGAAAAAATTCTTTGGCATACCTATCTGTTAAAGACTTTTTGGTCAAGCCCTTGACCCAGGACAAGATGGAGAGTATCTGTCTTCAGCAGGTGAATTCCTGATTACAGGCCAATATTCAGTTTGCGATGCAAAGACCGGCCCAGGTTGCAACCAACCCGAGGGTGATGCTCAGTGCGATATAAGCGAAGGCCATTAAGACCTGATGACTCTGCATGAAAGCTAGATTCTCAAAAGCAAAGGTTGAAAATGTTGTGTATCCTCCGCAGAATCCTACAACAAAAAGAAACTTCAGGTCTGATTGGGTCAATTGATGCCTTTCCAAAAATCCCATTAGCAATCCTATAAGAAAACAACCCAGCATATTTGCCAAAAAAGTTCCTATAGGAAAGGCGGCCGGAATATACCTGTCGGCAAAGAGGTTGGTCAAGTAACGGAAAATACTTCCGACACCTCCCCCAAGTCCAATTAAAATAAGGGTTCTCAACATGATGAATAGGTTTGAGATAATATAGAAAATGCACTATTGCCCGACCCGCTAGGGTAAAACAGACAATAGTGCAAGTTTTCAGTACGAAGAAGCAACGACCCTATTAAGGCCTATTTACTCATTCAATACCAATATTTCCACTTCTTGGGGTGTTTCTTTTTCTACAAGAATTACCTTTTCTCCTTCGTTCCTTTCTGCCAAACCCAGTGGCGGATCCAAAGGAATATGGGGTGCTATAATAATGGAAACAATGGAAGTCAGTTTAATTAAAATATTCATGGATGGACCCGACGTATCTTTAAAGGGATCACCCACGGTATCTCCGGTTACAGAGGACTTATGCGCTTCGGATCCTTTGTACTCCATAACCCCATTAATCAATACCCCTTTTTCAAAAGATTTCTTGGCATTGTCCCACGCACCTCCGGCGTTGTTTTGGAAAATCCCCATTAGCACCCCAGAGACTGTTATACCAGCCAAAGTACCGCCTAGGACTTCATGCCCAAACAAAAACCCTACAATTACGGGAGTGAGCAAGGCGATGGCTCCGGGGGCAATCATTTCTCTTATAGATGCTTTGGTGGATATCTCCACACATTTCTCATAATCCGGCTTGGATTTATATTCCATTATTCCAGGGATCTCCCTGAATTGTCTCCGTACTTCATTGACCATGTCCATGGCAGCCCTACCTACTGCGGCAATGGCAAGCGAGGAGAAGATAAACGGAATCATTGCGCCAACAAATAGCCCTGAGAGGACGTCGGCTTTGTAGATATCAATAGACGATATGCCGGAAATTCCGACATAGGCAGCAAACAAAGCGAGAGCCGTCAACGCCGCAGAAGCAATGGCAAATCCCTTACCGGCGGCGGCAGTAGTGTTTCCGACAGCATCCAAGATATCTGTTCTCTCCCGTACTTGTTTAGGTAAACCCGACATCTCAGCGATCCCGCCGGCATTATCAGCAATAGGGCCAAAAGCATCTATGGCCAATTGCATGGCGGTGGTAGCCATCATTCCCGCAGCGGCAATGGCCACCCCATATAATCCTGCCATCATATAGGAGGTGAAGATCCCTCCGGCAAGCACCAGGATGGGTAAAACCGTAGATTCCATGCCCACCGCCAAGCCTCCGATGATATTGGTAGCATGGCCGGTAGAAGACTGCTTAATGATCGAGTTGACCGGCCTTCTGCCCATGGCCGTGTAATACTCGGTGATAATGCTCATCAATGCCCCTACAATCAAGCCTATGAAGACTGCACCAAAAACGCCCATTTTTGTGAAGGAGATAGAGCCTTCCCTCACCATGACCAAATCACCATCAGGCAACAGATAATCAATTAGAAAATACGACATAGCCACGGTCAATCCCATTGAAATCCAGTTCCCCTTATTCAGTGCTGCCTGAACACTGTCGGTATCTTTATTGATCCGGACGAAGAAGGTTCCCAGAATGGAAAAAACCAATCCCATACCGGCGATGGCCAAAGGCAGCAATACCGGGGCTATTCCCCCAAAGTTGTCGTGCGAGATGATCTCCCTACCCAACACCATAGAGGCTAAAATTGTCGCTACATAGGAGCCGAACAAATCAGCGCCCATACCTGCCACATCACCCACATTATCCCCCACGTTGTCGGCAATAGTAGCAGGATTTCGCACATCATCTTCAGGAATACCAGCTTCCACTTTCCCCACCAAATCGGCACCCACATCGGCTGCTTTGGTATAGATACCTCCACCAACCCTGGCAAACAATGCAATGGATTCTGCTCCAAGGGAAAACCCAGCAAGTACTTCCAAGGCGGTTTCCATCTCGTGCCCATTGACATCGCCTCCGGTGGACACCACAAAAATGTTGTAAAAAACAATAAACAGCGAACCCATGCCCAAAACCGCCAAGCCGGCAACGCCCAAGCCCATAACCGAGCCTCCTGTAAAGGAGACATTCAAGGCATTTCTCAAGCTGGTTTTGGCTGCTTCAGTAGTTCTTACATTTGCCTTAGTGGCAATGTTCATTCCTATATAGCCAGCAAAAGCCGACAAAACAGCTCCTATTAAAAACGATAGGGCGATGACGGGACTGGAATTGTCGACCAATGTCCCCGACCATCCAAGAACGAGGGCTGCGATTACTATAAAATAAGCCATCACTTTCCATTCGGCTTTTAAAAATGACATGGCTCCTTTGGCTATAAAACCCGCCAATTCTACCATGTTTTCGTCGCCGGTCGGCTGCTTGACCACCCAGGCGGATTTTACGGCCATCACAATGAGGCCTAGGATCCCCAGTAAAGGGATTAAATAAATAAAGGTTTGTTCCATCAGGTTTATGTTATTGCGAATTTCAAACTAGTGACAAATATATTATTATTCATGTACCCACCAATCATACATTGATTTTAATCCTTGCTGATCGTCGTTTACAAAAAATATATCCTATTAAATTGAAAATTATTCATAATAAAAATGTTTAATATAGAGTATTCAATAAATTATATGAGTCGCTTTAAGGATTAAATTGTAAAATATTTTTTCCAGCCAATTTTATCCGCCCAAGCTATCTCCTCCTGGAGGATAGAAAAAAGCTGCCTCATATCCGAAATATACCGAGGCAGCTGAATGTTTTTTCATCAGGATGAAAATGTGATTGCAAGAGTAATAGGTACCGCACCTAAGGCCTTGCTTACCGGGCAGTTTTCTTTGGCCTCTTTTGCGAGTCTTTCAAACTCCTCTTTTTCCATTCCAGTTACCTTTCCGCTCAAATCCAAAGCAATGCCCGTAATGGCGAAACCACCAGCTACTTTATCCAAAGTTACCGTAGCCACCGTGGTTAGCTCATCAGCCTCAAAACCCGCTGCTGCGATTTGAAAGCTCAATGCCATATTGAAGCATCCCGCATGAGCTGCTGCGATCAACTCCTCCGGATTTGTTCCTGCTTTGCCATCTTCATTCTCAAACCGGGATCTGGCACTATAGGGTGTGCTGTCGAAAAAATTGCTCGGGGAAGACAGCGATCCGCTTCCGTCCTTGCCGGTACCATTCCAAACTGCCGTTGCTCTTCTTTTCATGACTTTTGTTTTTTAATGAATATTGTGGTTATTGGCTTTTGTGGCCATTGTTTTTATTAAAAGTATTTATTTAAATTCAGGTATTAACAAAAATCCACAAAATAATTGAACGGCGGGGACCTCTGTGCCCGTTCCCAAGCATAACAACAGTAGAGAACTACGATGTCAGATGACTCTTCTAAAATTGACATGCCCAATTATTGATTCTCCCCCAGTAGTTTAGTATTTGAACCCGAAAGGTTCATATAACTTGTTATCCTTTCTTAAAAAGACCTATGAAAGCAATACATATCTCCTTGCCAGGCGGCCCTGAAGTACTACAACTCACCGAACGGGAAAAACCTAAAGCCAAAGCCGACCAGGTGTTGATAAAAATTAAGGCTGCAGGCATCAATCGACCGGATGTACTACAAAGAAAAGGCGGGTATCCTGCGCCAAAAGATGCTCCTGCCGACATCCCCGGGCTGGAAGTAGCAGGGGTAATAGAAGAAGTCGGAGAGAATGTAACCAGTTTTAAACCGGGAGACAGGGTATGCGCGCTGATTTCAGGAGGAGGATACGCCGAGTATACCGTCGCCCCTTCCCTGCAATGCCTTCCCATTCCTCACAAATTAAGTTTTGAGGAAGCCGCCTCTCTACCTGAAACGTTCTTTACCGTATGGAATAATATCTTTGATATCGGACAATTTAAGCCGGGAGAGACTGTACTCGTACACGGGGGGAGCAGCGGCATAGGAGTCGCAGCTATTCAAATGGTCAAAGCCATGGGAGGGAATATCATCGTTACGGCAGGCAATACCGCCAAATGCCAAACCTGCGAGAAGCTCGGAGCCGATCTGGCTATAAATTACAGGGAGGAGGATTTCGAAAGCGGCGTCAATTCCCATACTGCAGGTAAAGGAGTGGACATTGTTTTGGACATGATCGGAGGCAACTATACCGAAAAAAACGTCCGGATCTTAAAGTCCAAAGGAAGGTTGGTGATGATCAATGCCATGAACGGGAAGAGGGGTACTATTGATCTCCTGCGTGTCATGTCCAATCAGCTTGTGGTAACCGGATCCACTTTAAGACCCCGTCCCGAGGCCTATAAAGGATCAATAGCCAAAAATCTTTTACAGCATGTCTGGCCACTGATCCCTTCACAAATCCAGCCGGTCATCTATCAAACCTTCCCCTTAGCGGAGGCTGAAGCAGCACATAGATTAATGGAAAGCTCAGAACATATCGGAAAAATCATCCTGACGATCTGAGGTTTGATACCGGATTAAGCTGCTCAGCCGACGGTATGTTCTTGAATATCCAGAAAAAATAAATAATATATCCGTAAAAGCGTTTTTTATTACAAAAAAATTGTATCTTGATGCAATTAACAGTACCCCCATGAAGCAAGCGCGATCCTTTTTTTATATTTTTGTAGGTCTGGCTTTTATTTTCTCTTGCCAATCCCCGAACTCAGGAGAAAGGATTAATGAGGGTGCGCTTGTAATTACCAATGTAAATATCATTGATGTACGGTCAGGTGAGATATCCCAAGGCCATGTCGTTATCGACTCATCAAAAATCCACAAAATCCTCAGTCTCAATACCGAGCTGGATCCAAGCAATGGAACCTTAATAGACGGAACCGACAAATATTTGATGCCCGGTCTCGCCGAAATGCATGCCCATGTCCCTTCATTGCCCTGGAACGATCCTAAAATGGAGGAAACGCTTTTTCTTTACCTTTCTAATGGTGTCACCACCATCCGTGGAATGCTAGGACATCCTTATCACCTTGAACTCAGGGAAAAAGCAAATAAGGGGGAGATTATTAGTCCAAGGATTTATACTTCCAGTCCATCCATCAGCGGGAGTACCGTAACCAACCCAGAAGCAGCGCAGAAAATGGTGCGGGCTTATGCAGAAGAGGGATATGATTTTTTAAAGATTCATCCCGGCTTGAGGTTGCATGTATTTGATGAAGTCGTCAAAACTGCCAACGAAGTAGGGATACCCTTTGCAGGTCACGTATCGACTTTGGTGGGCGTGCGCCATGCGCTAGAAAGCAAATATGCAACCATTGACCACGTTGACAGTTATTTGGAAGGATTGGTACCGGATAGTGAAGACGTTAACCCCACCGAAAACGGATTTTTCGGGTACAATTTCACCCTTTTGGCCGACACTTCTATGATCGCCGATCTGGTGAATAAAAGCCGCGAAAACAATGTTTGGGTGGTTCCTACACAAAGTTTGTTTGACAGGTGGTTTTCACCCACTGATCCCGAACTGCTGGCTCAGGAAGAGGAAATGCAGTATATGTCTCCCGCTACTATTAACAATTGGATCGAAAGCAAAAAAAATCTAATCTCAGCTCCGGAATACGATTCTTCCACCTGGGCGAAATTTAATGCGATTAGATTCCAACTGATCAAAGCGTTACATGAGGAGGGACAGGGGCTGTTGTTGGGTTCAGATGCCCCACAGGTATTCAATGTGCCAGGTTTTTCTATCCATCATGAATTGGATGGCATGATCAATGCTGGTTTAAAACCCTTGGAGGCAATCCAAACAGGTACAATTAATCCAGCGACCTTTTTCGACGAGTCATTCGGTGAAGTTAAAGAAGGCTATTATGCGGATCTTATCCTGTTGGACGACAACCCTTTGGAAAACATTGATAATCTAAAAAACCCTGTAGGGATAATGGCTCGGGGGCAATGGATGGATCGGGCAACAATAGATGAAAAACTAAAAGAAATTGCAAAAGTATATTCGACTGAACAATAACCTCAAAATTTATAGTATCTTTAAAAATTCAATCAATAACAATTCAAATTATGGCAACAGGTGAAGTAAAGTTTTTCAATGACACAAAAGGTTTTGGATTTATAACTCCAGACGCTGGAGGTAAGGACGTTTTTGTACACAGATCAGGTACAAAAGAAGATTTGTATGAAGGTGACAAAGTGGAATACGAATTGGAACAAACGGATAGAGGACCGAGTGCAGTAAATGTGACTAAGCTTTAATCAAGCGTAGTGCAATAAATTTACAGCAAATCAGAGCCCCAAATCTTCATTTTAATTTTGCTTTATTAAGTCATTTATGATTTAACCGGGCAATGTGAAAAATGATGGATTTGGGGCTTTTGTTATTTTATTGATCTGTTTTTCGGCAGACAGTGGATTAAGGTATCCATTTAATATTTTTGAAGTTAGGTTTCCTCTTCTCTAAAAAGGCGTTTCTCCCTTCCTTCGCCTCTTCCGTCATGTACGCCAAACGCGTGGCTTCACCAGCGAAAACTTGTTGTCCAACCATCCCGTCGTCTGTCAGATTAAAGGCAAACTTCAGCATTTTGATAGAGGTTGGGGATTTTTGCAAGATCTCCTGCGCCCATTCGAAAGCCGTCTCCTCCAGTTTGTCATGTGGAACAACCGCATTGACCATCCCCATCTCGAAGGCCTCTTGTGCCGAATAATTCCTGCCAAGAAAGAAGATTTCCCTGGCGCGCTTTTGTCCAACCATTTTAGCCAGGTATGCGGAACCATAACCTCCATCAAAACTGGTGACATCTGCATCGGTTTGTTTGAAGATTGCATGTTCCTTGCTGGCCAGAGTAAGATCGCAAACGGTATGTAAGCTGTGTCCGCCCCCTACTGCCCAACCGGGAACTACCGCAATCACCACCTTGGGCATAAACCGGATCAGACGCTGAACCTCCAAAATGTTTAGCCTGGGCATCCCGTCATCATCCACATATCCCTGGTGTCCGCGGGCATTTTGGTCGCCTCCGCTGCAAAAGGAATAAACCCCATCTTTGGTAGAAGGACCTTCGGCAGATAGCAGCACCACTCCAATAGAAGTATCCTCTCTGGCATCCAAAAGCGCCTCAAACAGTTCCCCTACCGTCTTTGGACGGAAAGCATTCCGTACATTGGGCCGGTTGAAGGCAATTCTGGCTACACCCTCCGATTTTTTGTACGTGATGTCTTCGTATTCTTTTACCACTTTCCAATTCATCATTCAGAAGTTAAGATTAGACCCGCAAGATACAGTTCAAAGATGGATTAAGCTTCTTGATGTGCTTTTTTTTGCTTATCAGCATCTTCCATCGCAGACAGTGGATAATTGAGCGACTATTAATTCATGTTTTGAAAGAGAATGCCTACCTTCCTATTGAAACAGATAGGAATCATGGAAATGAGAAGGTTATTGATAGGCACCGCTTTAACGCTGACTATTTCATTTTCCGTTGCCCAAGAAATCTCCATTGAGGAAAATAAATATGTGAGGATTGGGGATATTGAACAGTGGATCACCATTAAGGGAGAAAACCGGTCCAACCCTGTGCTCCTGTTTTTACACGGTGGGCCGGGCAGCCCCTCCAGCCCCTTCTCCGAGGCCATCTTTGGAGACTGGGAAAAGGACTTTATCTTGGTCAACTGGGATCAAAGAGGTGCTGGAAGAACCTTTGGCCGCAATACGCCAGAAAAAGTTGACGAGGATTATTGGATCGAAAATCCCTTGACCATTGAACAAATGACCGCTGATGGCATTGAAGTGTCCGAATACCTGAGGAAACATTTGGGAAAGGAAAAAATCATCCTCTTAGGCACTTCCTGGGGATCCGTTCTTGGCGTCAAGATGGCCCAGTTGAGGCCGGATCTTTACTACGCTTACATTGGCCATTCCCAATTGGTAAATCCGTCCGCTGATATCGTTCAAGTGTATCACAACACCGCTGAATTTGCCCAACAAAACAGTGATTCTACCTCCTTGGAACTGCTGAAGTCCCTCGGCTCACCCCCCTATCACAATGCCAAACATATGGGACAACTGTTGCGGATAGTCAAACAATACGAGTTGAAAAATTCCATTCCTGCCCCCGACTCCTGGTCGGAAATTGCACGGGAATATGACAGGGAAACTGACGTTTCCTATCGTTATGATGGAGATGACTATTCCTTTATCCATTACGTGGGTCATAAGCCTTTGGGCATAGAAGGAATGATCTCGACGATCAACTTGATGGAAGATGGAAGAGAATTTGAGATTCCGGTCTATTTAATTCAAGGTGAAAAAGACATACTCACTCCCTTGAGCCTAACTGCCAAATATTTCGAGGAAATTAAGGCACCCGAAAAGGAGCTGATTGTTATTCCAGGAGCCGCTCATGGTTTTAATCAATCTGTACGGGATGTAGCGTATCGACTCTTATCCCAAAAAATACGTCCCTCGACAAAAGCACCCGGATAGGCTGCAGTGTCACCCATTGCAATAAATAAACTTTTCTTTGAATAACCGCTGCAAGAACTCCCTTACCAGACCGCCACTGCCAATTAATACCTGTTAGGCCAATGCCATTTCCCCATTTATATCTAATTTTAGAATATTATTAACCGGATTATCATAAACACTGATTTTTCAATGAAAGATTTAAAAATAGCCATTATTGGTTGTGGCAATCTTGGCTTGTCCATTGTGAATGGCTTGCTTAGCCTGGAGGATTTTGATGGCAAAAACCTCACCGTTACAAAAAGACATCCTGACAACCTGTTCCACCTGAAGCCATTGGGAGTAACGGTAACTTCGGACAATTTAGATGCCGCACAAGGTGCTGATTTATTGGTATTGGGAGTAAAGCCTTATAATGTGGCCAATATCTTAAAAGAACTAAAACCTGTATTAAATCCAGACAAGCAAGTCATTATATCCTTGGCCACCGGCGTGACTTTGGAGGAAATGATGGCCTACCTCGATCCTGCCACTCCTTTGTTCCGGGCCATGCCCAACATTGCCGCCGACATCAAAGAATCGGTGACCTGTATCTGCGGGAAAAATGCATCCGCAGAAGTGGAAGATCACGTAAAAGCCTTGTTCAATAGTGTGGGAATTACCCTTTCCCTGGAAGAGCATCTTATGGAAGGTGCGACAGTCTTAGGTGCCTGCGGTATCGCCTTTGTCTTACGGTTTATGAGAGCCATGACTCAGGGAGGAATACAGATTGGCTTTGATGCGCACACCGCGAACACGATCGTCAACCAAACGGTCAAAGGGGCTGCTGAACTGATTATCCAAAACGGTCTTCATCCCGAAGCCGCTATTGATAAAGTAACTACCCCTAAGGGTTGTACCATTGTGGGACTGAATGAAATGGAACATCATGGCTTCAGTGCGGCCATGGTTCGGGGAGTGTTGGCATCCTATGAAAAAATTGAGAAAAAAGCTTAATAAGAAAGGCCATCAGTTCAATTGATGGCCTTCCTTCTTTGCAAGTATTGTTATGATCAACCAATACTTATGTCTTTATGCTCACGTGCAGTTGCATCCTGCAGCTCACTTCTATTTATGCCGATCAATCAACACTGCCATTACCTCGTCCAATTCATAATCTTTGGCTTCAAGCAACACCAAGAAGTGATAAAGTAAGTCAGCAGCTTCACCCAAGAAGAGTTCTTTGTTGTCGTCTTTGGCTTCAATTACTATTTCCACAGCTTCTTCTCCTACCTTTTGGGCCACTTTGTTGATGCCCTTCGCAAACAGAGAGGCCGTATAGGATTTATCGCTTGGATGCTGTTTTCTATCTTTGATCGTCGCTCTCAACATATCGATAAAGGCGGTTTTGGACTGGTTGCCCGTACCAAAACAGGTATCGGTGCCTTTATGGCACACCGGCCCCACCGGCTCCACCCTGACCAATAAGGTGTCTTGATCACAATCCAATTCCATCGATTTGAGGAGAAGGAAATTCCCAGAAGACTCCCCTTTGGTCCAAAGCCGCTGCTTTGTCCGGCTAAAAAAAGTTACCTTTCCAGTTTCCAAAGTGGTCTGGAGAGCTTCCTTATTCATGTAGCCCAGCATCAAAACTTCCTTGCTGAAAGTGTCCTGTACAATCGCGGGTACCAGGCCTCCTCCCTTTTCAAAATCTATATTATTTAAATCTTTCATTTTTATTATATTAATGGAAGTTTATTCCAAGCTTCAATGCCTGAGCTCCCAGTTTCGAACACTCACTCCTTCCTCCAGCAAATACCTTTTCAAGTCCGGTATGGCAATTTCCTTGAAGTGAAAGATACTTGCTGCCAAAGCCGCATCAGCCTTTCCTGCAGTGAAAACATCCTTAAAATGCGCCATATCCCCTGCACCGCCAGAGGCAATGACGGGAATGGACAACCGGGAAGAAATCTCGCTGGTAATATCATTGGCAAATCCCGCCTTGGTACCATCATGGTCCATAGAGGTCAACAAAATCTCCCCTGCTCCCCTTTCACATACCTCCCATGCCCATTCTTGGGTTTTTAGTAAAGTGGGAGTCCGTCCGCCATGGGTATGGACAAAGTCGATGCCGTCCATATTCCGGGTATCGATGGCGACCACAATACACTGACTCCCAAATTCAGCGGCCATGTTATTCACAATTTTCGGATTATAAACAGCTGCCGAGTTTATGCTGATTTTATCCGCCCCGGCATTTAACAAGGCTTTGACATCCTCTATGGTGGAGATCCCCCCGCCGACTGTAAAAGGAATATTAATGGCTTTGGCTACTTTGGTCACCAGTTCAATCAGCGTCTTTCTCTTCTCTACTGTCGCAGTTATATCCAAAAAAACCAGCTCATCAGCCCCTTCCTCCGCATATACCTTTGCCAACTCCACCGGATCGCCCGCATCCCGAAGATCCACAAAGTTAACCCCTTTTACCGTCCTCCCCTCTTTGATGTCCAAACAGGGGATGATTCTCTTTGTTAGCATAATTATTATTTAATGGTTCATAGACCCAGGTCCATGGTTTTATTTTACAGTCGATAAGAGGCCCGGAAGTATTGGGTTAATCCAATATCACGCCTCTGGATCTTGAGCTCTAACTTATGATTGAACAAAAGCGGCTAATTCCGCTAAACTTATCCGCCCTTCATAGAACGCCTTGCCTACAATAACACCGTACACGCCGCATTTTTCCAATTCCTCCAAGTCCTCAATGGAGGAAACCCCTCCGCTGGCGATTAATTGAATTCCGGGAATTTCTTCCAGAATATCCTTATACAGTGCTACCGAGGGTCCCTGCAACAAGCCGTCCTTTGCCACATCAGTACAGATCACATATCGGATACCTTTTGCGTAATAATCTTGGATAAAAGAAATTACATCGGAAGCAGTGGTTTCTTCCCAACCCCCAATCGCAATTTTTCTGTCTTTGGCGTCTGCTCCCAGTATGATTTTTTCACTGCCATACAGCCGAAGCCACTTTTCAAACAATTCTGGGTTCCGAACGGCAATACTTCCACCGGTGACTTGCGCCGCCCCACATTGAAAAGCCAATTCAATGTCTTCATCAGATTGCACCCCTCCCCCGAAATCAACTTTCAAGGAGGTATTTTGTGCTACTGATTCCAAAACAGCTTTATTGATAATGCGTTTTCCTCTGGCCCCGTCCAAATCAACCAAGTGGAGTCTTCTTATCCCTGCCTGTTCAAACTCTTGGGCCATTTCTAACGGATTGTCTCCATATTCAGTTTTTTGGGAATAATCCCCTTGCGTCAGCCGAACACATTTTCCGCCGATGATGTCTATTGCCGGAATGATTTCCATTATAAATTCAAGAAGTTTGTTAATATTTTTTCTCCACTTACGCTACTCTTCTCCGGGTGCGCCTGCATGGCATAATAATTATCGCGGTGAAGGAAAGCGCTGAATGAGGTGATGTAATGAGAAGTTGCAATGGTGTATTCCTCGCTTAACTCCGCATAATAGCTATGGACATAATACACATGATCCTTCTCATCCACTCCTTTTAATAAAGGGGTTTTCAGGTTTTCGAGGTTATTCCAGCCCACATGGGGAACCTTGTCCAGAGGCGGAAATTTCTTCACCTTAAGAGGAAAAATACCTAGGCATTCTGTATCGTTTTCTTCCGAATGGGAACAAAGCAACTGAAGCCCCAAACACACCCCGAAAAAAGGCTGCTTTAGATCCTTAATCAATTGATCCAAATTCCGGGCCCTCAAATATTGCATGGCAGTGCTGGCTTCTCCCTGTCCGGGGAAGATCACCTTGTCTGCTTTTTTTATTTCCTCAAAATCATCGGTTAAAGTGGCATTCACACCCAATCTTTCCAAGGCATACAAGACGGAAAGTACGTTTCCCGAATTGTATTTAATAACAGCTACTTTCATTACAGGAGAGGAAAAGTTTTTCTAAGGGCAAATGTTTGTCTGATCTGATCGGCCAACAAAGCGCTTTGGGCAAAATTAAGCGTCTGCTGCCCATCGGAATAGGCTTTTTCTGGCACCTGATGGGTTTCGTAAATAATACCATCCGCACCTGACATCACGGCGGATAGCGCCATCTGAGGCACAAATTCACGAATACCTATCCCATGGGAAGGGTCTACCACCACGGGAAGATGGGACTTTGATTTTAATATCGGCACTGCATTGAGATCGAGGGTATTTCTACTCGCCCTTTCGTAGGTTCTGATACCTCTTTCGCATAGGACCAATTTCTCATTACCGCCGGAGAAAACATACTCCGCGGATTGAAGCAGCTCCTCTATGGTTCCTGAGATTCCTCTTTTGATCATTACGGCTTTATCCACCCTTCCCAATTCATCGAGGAGGTTGAAATTTTGGGTGTTCCTCGCACCTACTTGATAAATATCCACATAATCGTACATTTCCTCGATCTGCGATACCTGCATCACTTCGGTCACGATTTTTATTCCCGCTTCCCTGGCCAGTTCATACCATAGCTTCAAACCATCGATTCCAAGCCCTCTAAATGCATAAGGACTGCTCCTAGGCTTAAAGACTCCTCCCCTCATGATCTTAATCCCGGTCGCTTTGAGGTGATCAATCACCACCCGAATCTGTTCTTCAGACTCTATGGAACAGGGGCCTGCCATAATCGCCATATCCCCGTCTTTTATAAACACCCCGTCTCCCAAATCAATGGCTGTTGGATCAACTTTCCATTTCTTTGAGACTAACTTATAATCATCGGAAACAATATGGATGTCTTCTATTCCTTCGAAGTGCCCGAAACGGCGGATGTCAAAATCGGCCGTTCCAATCCCCACCAGATAGGTTCCTTTCTGGGTCTTTACTTCAGTAATTTTATATCCGACCCGGTTGATTTCGCCAATAAGCTTGTCTTTTTGGGCTTCGCTGATGTCGCTTTTTGTTTGAATGATCATCTTAAGCTTGCTTTATCCCTCTGATATAGGTTTTGATATTTTCCTCCATATTCCCAGTATTCTGCAATACTTTTATAAAGGCACTGCCAATAATGGCTCCGTTACTGTAAGTCGACGCTTTGACAAAAGAATCATGGTCGGAAATGCCAAATCCAATCAATCGTGGGCTTTTGAGGTTCATGGCCCTGACTGATTGAAAATAACCTATTTGGGCGTCTGTAATGCCTGCTTTGGCACCCGTGATGCTGTGGGAAGATACCATGTAAATAAATCCATCGGAATGTTCGTCAATCTCCCTAATCCTCCTTTCACTGGTTTGTGGAGAAATCAAGAAGGTATTGCGCAAATTATAGCGGTCAAACATCTCTTTGAACTCCTCCAAGTATTGCTGCATAGGAAGGTCTGGAACGATGATGCCATCCACCCCTATCTCTTGGCATTTCTTGCAGAAAGCCTCCATACCGTACTGGTAAATGGGGTTCAAATAGCCCATTAATATTACGGGGATCTTTATTTCCCCTCTCATATCCTCTAGCTGTGCAAAAAGCTTTTTCAGGCTCATGCCGTTCTCCAAAGCGGTTTTATTGCTTTCTTGGATAGTCGGTCCATCGGCCACGGGATCGGAATAAGGCACTCCTATCTCAATGATATCTGCTCCAGCCTCTTCCAAAGACCTCATAATGACCCTAGTATCCTCCAAAGCGGGAAAACCTGCCGTAAAATAGATGGACAAAATGTTCTCTGACTTATCTCTAAATAACTGATCTATACGATTCATTGGTTTTCTGTAGATGTTGGATGTCCGATGCCGGACTTCCGCAGTAATGCTAATCTTTTTTTACTCTCTAATCTTTCGTGCTTGTACCTGGGGCTAATATTCTCCCCATTTGATATAGGTCTCCAGATCTTTGTCTCCTCTTCCGGAAAGGTTGATGACAATGATATCATCCTTATCATATTTGATCTGTTTCAAAGCCGCAAGTGCATGGGCGGATTCTATCGCAGGAATAATCCCTTCCAACTTACTGAGCTCTACACCCGCTTTCATGGCCGCTTCATCTTCCACCGCCACAAATTCCGCCCGCCCAATATCGAACAAATGGGCATGAACCGGGCCTATCCCCGGGTAATCCAGTCCAGCGGATATGGAATGGGGCTCCACTACCTGCCCATCTTCCGTCTGCATCAAGAGGGTCTTGCTTCCATGTAAAACACCCGCCTTCCCCAGTACAGTAGTGGCGGCAGATTTGCCTGAATTCACTCCCAAACCTGCTGCTTCTGCAGCAACCAGACGCACACCCGGAGAATTGTAATAATGATAAAATGCACCTGCTGCGTTGCTGCCTCCACCCACACAGGCAATAACCATATCCGGATTCTCCCTCCCCTCTTTTTCCAATAGTTGTACCTTGATTTCCTCACTGATGACAGACTGGAACTTAGCCACCATCTCCGGATAGGGATGGGGTCCTACGACAGATCCTATGATGTAATGGGTATCAATGGGATTGTTGATCCACTGCCTCATCGCTTCGTTGGTGGCGTCTTTCAATGTTTTGCTCCCGGAATTGGCGGGAACCACCTCTGCCCCCAATATTTTCATACGTTCCACATTAGGCTTCTGCCGCTCCATATCGACAGCACCCATATAGACTGTACACTCCATCCCCATCAAGGCACATACTGTAGCCGTAGCCACACCGTGTTGGCCTGCACCGGTTTCTGCGATGATTCTTTGTTTACCCAACCTCTTGGCCAGCAAAATCTGCCCGATGGTATTGTTTACCTTATGGGCGCCGGTATGGCATAGATCTTCCCTTTTTAAGTAAATCTTTACACCATAAGTAGAAGAAAGCCTTTTGGCGTAATATAAGGGAGTTGGCCGGCCCACGTAGTCTTTTAATAACAGTTGAAATTCCTGTTTAAAGTCTTCCGATGCGATAATAGCTGGATAATTCTCCCTAAGTTCCTCAATATTAGGATACAACATCTCTGGAATATAGGCACCTCCAAATTTGCCGTAAAATCCTTTTTCATCTACTCCTATCATAGTCATTTATTTAGTCTCTGTTGTTATAACACGGGCTTTGACGTCCGATGTTAATGTAAATGCTGTCTCTATCAGATCAGGGAACCTCTGCTTTGTTCTACAAATGCGCTGACCTTATCTATGTCTTTCAATCCCGGTTCGGTCTCAAAACTTGAATTGATGTCCACCCCAATAAGAAAAGGATTTTTGATCGCCAGTGCCTGGATGGTGCCCAAGCTTTCGCTGTTTACCCCTCCGCTTAAAAGGAATTTTTTCTGTAACGGATAGCGTTCCAACACCGTCCAATCAAATTGCTTACCTGAACCTCCGAATTTCTCTGTTTGGGTGTCAAACAGAAACAAGTCAACCTCAGCCTCCCATTTTTTCAGCCCCTCCCAATCCACCTCATCTCCCACGCGGATTACCTTAATAATTTTAATCGGTGAAGCAGACCGGAGTTGTTGAATAAATTCCAAGGATTCATCTCCATGGAGTTGAACATAATCTAAGGAATAATCATTGCTTTTCTGCAACACATAGTCTACATCCGCATTCACAAATACCCCTACCTTTTGGATGGGTAGGTTTTGGAAAAACGAAAGGTCCACCGTCCCTTCTTCTACAAACCGTGGGGATTTTTCATAAAATATCAACCCCATCCAATCCGGCGAAGCATCCTGGGTCAACTGGAGAATATTCTCCCTATTTCGCATGCCGCAAACCTTAATGATCATGGTGGGCCGTTTTGGATAAAACGCCACTTCCCGAAAGCGTTCTAAATTCACTCATAAAATTATAGGCTGCCTGATGGGGTCGGGTGGATTTCATGAAATTTTCCCCAATCAAAAAGCCATCAAAACCCGCGGATTTAAGATGAACCAAGATGGCAGGATCCGAGAGGCCGCTTTCGGAAATTTTTATAAAATTGGATGGAATAATATCCACCAGATTCAAAGAGGTGTCAATAGAGACCTCAAAGGTTTTGAGATTGCGGTTGTTCACCCCTACCAGGTCCAAAGAGTCGTTGAGAGACCTTTCCAATTCCTCCCTATCATGAACCTCCATCAAGACCTCTAAACCCAACTGCTTCGCAAATCGAGCCAGCGCTTCAAGACGATTGGGCTCCAATACCGCCGCAATCAACAATATGCAATCCGCACCGATAGATTTGGCTTCAATCAGCTGATATTCGTCAATCACAAAATCTTTGCGGAGGACGGGGCAAAAATTGTATTTCCGCGCCAAAGTAAGATCTTCATTTTTTCCTCCAAAGAACTTTTCGTCCGTTAAAATAGACAAAGCCGAAGCCCCTGCCTGCATGTATCCTATGCTGGTCTGTTCTATTTTCGCAGAGCCGTTGATGAGGCCTTTGGAGGGTGATTTTCGTTTAAATTCCGCAATAATCCCCGTCTTCTCTGGCTTCGTGACGTATTTTTTCATCGAGACCACCTGGTTGTCAAAGTAGATACTCTGCTCGAGTAGTTTTACAGGAACGAGGCTTTTGCGCTCGGCCACCTCTTTTTGCTTATTTGCAACGATTTCATCCAGAATGTTCATCTTTTCTAATTAAGCCAATGAAACTGATTTTTTTGGTGTTACCAAGGCCTTGAAAACTTTCAATGCTTTCCCACTGTCTAAGGCTTCTTTTGCCTTCTCCAGGGCCTCAGCGAATGTCAGATCTTGATCGGCGGTCAGCAATGCGGCTGCCGAATTGGCCAAGACCACTGACTTTTGTGCTTGGGTACTATTTCCTTTCAGCACGTTTTCAAAGATCTGGGCGGATTCTTTTATAGTGCCCCCACCGCTTATGGCTTTGGCGGAGACATTGGTTAAACCCATGTCTTTTGGGGAAATAACTTTTTCACCCTTGTTTGATATCATCTTAAAATCCCCCGTGAGAGAGATTTCATCATAGCCATCCAATGAATGGATAACGCTGAATTGGGTATCGTCATTTTGATACAAATAGGCATAGAGCCTGGTCAGTTCCAAGCTAAACACCCCGATCATCTGCTTTTTGGGCATGCTCGGGTTGACCATAGGTCCCAACATGTTGAAAAAAGTCTTCACCCCAAGCTCCTTCCTTATAGGCCCCACGTTTTTCATAGCAGGGTGAAATAAGGGGGCATGCAGAAAACAAATCCCCGCCTCGTCCAAACTCCTCCTTATTTCCTCCATATTATTGGTGAATTCATATCCAAAATAAGCCATCAGATTCGAAGAGCCGCAGATGGAAGAAACGCCCACGTTCCCGTGCTTGGCGACGTGCTGGCCGGCTGCCGCCACAACGAAGGAGGACAAAGTCGAAATGTTAAAAGTATCCTTGCCATCCCCTCCCGTACCACAAAGATCAATAGGATCATATTCCTCAATTTCTACCGGAATGCATTGTTCCAACATAGCTTCACGGAATCCTCCCAGTTCTGCTACGGTGATACTCCGCATCAGATATACCGTCAGAAAGGCAGCGATCTGACTCTGGTTATATTCGCCTGTAGTAATTTTCTTTAAAACCTCCTTTGCCTGGTCTTTACTCAAGGTCCGGTGTTCTATAAGATGGTTTAATATATCTTTCATGTGTATTTGGATATTTGGTCTTTGTTACGTTACACCTGTGACATCTGTCCTGGGTAGTAAAGTGGTTAAATCAATGGCGTTTTTCGGTTAGGATTGAACCCAGTTTTCGATCATTTTTTTCCCATGTTCGGTCAAGATGCTTTCCGGATGGAACTGAAGCCCTCTCACCTGATAGTCCCTGTGTCTGACCGCCATAATCTGGCCGTCAGGAGTTTTGGCTGTGATCAGCAACTCTGATGGAAGGGTGCTTTCATCAATTACCCAACTGTGGTACCGCCCGATCTTAAAAGTCTCGGGAAGTCCATTGAACAGTTGGTCTTCTTTGATCCTGACTTCTGAAGCAACCCCATGGACCACTTCGGTAAGGTTGTTCAAGCTGCCTCCAAAAGCTTCCCCAATGGCCTGATGACCAAGACATACTCCCAGGATGTTTTTGGTTGGTGCATACTTTTCGATCAATTTGGGCATTATCCCTGCATCACAAGGTAGGCCCGGCCCCGGGGACAAGAGGATTTTGTCATACTTATCCACTTCCTCCAGATCGATCTTATCGTTTCTATAAATGTCCATTTGGTCACCATAGCCCAATTCCCTTAGGATATATACCAAGTTATAGGTAAAGGAATCGTAATTATCTAGTACTAGTATTCTCATACAAAGGTGTGATGTGTTATTAGACTTCTTCTGCCTTTTTCAGTGCTACCCTTAGGGCTTCCAATTTGTTGCTGACTTCCTGCAATTCACTTTCTATGGAGGATTTGGCGACCACTCCTGCACCCGCCTGGTACCTTAGCTGATTGCCGTTAGAGACGAAGGAGCGGATCAATATGGCGTGGTTGAAGTCTCCGTTGAAGCCCAAGTGACCTATAGCCCCCCCATAAAAGCCTCTCGAGGTATTTTCCAAGCCATCGATCAGGGACATGGCCATATATTTGGGTGCCCCCGAGAGCGTTCCTGCCGGAAAGGTATCAGCCACCAGTTGAAGGGGATTGGTTTCCTGAGGTAATAATCCAGTGACTTTTGAGACCAAATGGATGACATGGGAGTAATACTGAATCTCTTTAAAAACCTCTACTTCCACCTTTTCGGAGGAGCGGCTCAGATCATTTCTTGCCAGATCCACCAACATGACATGCTCTGAATTCTCCTTAGGATCATCATAAAGCTTAAGGGCCAAACTCGCATCCGCTTGGTCGTTGCCGGTGCGCTTAAAGGTACCCGCTATGGGATAGATCGTTGCCTTGTTGTTTTTGACTACGATCTGTGCCTCTGGCGAGCTGCCGAAGACCTTGAAGGACCCGTAATCAAAGTAGAACAAGTACGGGGAAGGATTGATTGAGCGCAACGCTCTATACACGTTGAATTCATCCCCTTTGAATCCGGTAGTGAAGGCTCTGGACAGGACAATCTGAAACACGTCACCCTTGAAGCAATGTTCCCGCCCCTGTCGCAGTATATCAAGAAATTCCTCGTCTGTATAATTAGAAGTCTCCTCCCCTACGGTTTCAAAACCATAAGTGGGGATGTTTTTATTTTTTAGCAAGGTTTCTATTTGCTCTATTCCGGTGCTTCCCTCCGAGGTACCGTCCACATAGTGCTCAAAGATATGCAGCTCGTTCTTAAAATGGTCTACTACAATCACGTTCTTATAGACCGAATATTGCATCATCGGAACACTTGAAGGCTGGGTATTCTTCAAGCTAATATCTTCAAAAAATGCCAATGTATCGTATTGCATATAGCCAAAAAGCCCATTGGAGTTGAATTTGAAATCGGCTTTCTCTTCTGAAAATTTTTGGCTGAAGGTTCTCAGCGCATCTACCAAGCTGTCATGTTCTTCGATGGGATAAGTAAGGGTCTCCGCCAAGGGCAGATCCTCCCTTACCTGTCCTCCGCTGAAGGTGAAGGTGGCCAGCGGATTGAAGCAGATGTAAGAATAACTGTTATCCTGGCCGTGGTAATCAGAGCTTTCCAATAAGATGGGATTGGGGTATCTGTCCCTGACCTGAAGGTAAATGCTCACCGGCGTGATCGTGTCCGCCAGTAGTTTTTTATATCGGGTTCTTAAAAGATAATTCTCAATAGTTTTCATAATAAACAATTTTAAAAAGAAAAAGGCTCACCGGGAGATTCCAGCAAGCCTTTTCTTATTAGTCTATAATTATTTTTTAGGCAAAAAGTAGCTGTTCTCCTTTCGTAAGAAGTCTAGAATGCCACCACCATATTTGCTCATTAATATTTTTCATCTTGTCTTAGGACAAAGATATGCACGCATTTTACTTAACAAAAATAAATCAGGAAAATTTAATCAAAATCCAGATGATTTACTCCTATTATTGAAAAGTTGTCAATAAAACTAACGATTGTTAGGCTCCATCATCCGCTGCTGTTGCCAATTAGGAACCAATTCCTTTTCTTCAAATTTTATCAGCTGCCCACTTTCAAAGGTAGCGAGGATATAGAACCCATCTTCCCTATTGACCCTATAGGTCTTGGATTGCCCTTCCATATTGTTTATAACTGCGGATTTATTTTGACGCAAGAATTTTTTCTCCTCCATCCCCAACTCATATGGGTTTCTCGACTGGAAAACACTGCAGGAAGCCATGATGAAACTTACTGAGAGCATAATAAATAGTTTTTTCATAGTTCTAATTTCTCGATTGTTATTATTATTAGTAACCTACTACAATAAATTGGCCATATTTGTTCTCCTACCTCGTATAATTATACCATGTTGCCGACAACAGAGAGCTGCATCATTTCTCAGGTCCTACTGATACCTCTGCCGCTGTTGCAAATATTTTCAGACAAATTTCAGGTACCATTTTTCTTTATGAGATAATTATCCTTACCTTTGTACCAAGCGGCACGACCAGCTCCTGCTTAATCCCCCAGGTCCGGAAGGAAGCAAGGGTAGGCGGTCGTAGCGGTGCGATGCCGCTTACTTTTTTTATTTTTTTCAATCTCCTGTTTATTTAATTTTATTAATTAAGTATACCTTAGTACTTCAATCCGAAACAAAAAAAATCTACTATGAAATTCTTTATTGATACCGCTAATCTTAATGATATCCAGGAAGCTTTTGACTTAGGCGTATTGGATGGCGTGACCACCAACCCTTCTCTTATGGCCAAGGAGGGAATTATAGGCGAGGAAAACGTCAGGGCACATTATAAGTCGATCTGTAATATCGTTGATGACAAAGTAAGTGCGGAGGTCATTGCGGTTGATTTCGACGGCATGGTTAGGGAAGGTAAAGAACTCGCCAAAATAGATGATAAAATAGTGGTGAAGATCCCCATGATCAGAGAAGGGATCAAGGCCATCAAGTATTTTCACGCAGAAGGGATCCGGACCAATTGCACCCTGATCTTCTCTGCAGGTCAGGCCATCTTGGCAGCCAAGGCAGGTGCATCTTATGTCTCCCCTTTTATCGGGAGGCTAGATGATATCGGCTTCGACGGCCTGGATCTTATCGCCCAGATCGTCCAGATCTACCAAACCTACGGAATAGCCACGGAAGTGCTTGCCGCCTCCTTGCGCCACACCATGCACCTTATCAAATGCGCCGAAATCGGAGCTGATGTGGTCACCTGCCCCTTAAACGTAATTACAGGACTATTGAACCATCCGTTAACTGACAAAGGCTTGGCGCAATTCTTGGCAGACCACGCCAAAGCGAATAATTTATAAGGCTAAGTATAGCAATTAATGAACAATAGCCGGGTTTCGTTGTGAAACCGTTGAATGGTGTTGTTCGAAATACAAGCAATTAAAGAGGGCGCTATCACAGCTGCCCTCTTTAATTATACGCCATTTGAGGCAAAAATTTTTATCTGTAGGGCCAATACACTAAATTTCGGAAATATCTCGTCCACTACTATGTATATCATCAAAGTGAAGGGAAAGGCCAAAATTCCCAACTATATCCAAATAAGGGATGAAAACTTCGTGCTTGTAGCCTATTTTAGGGCAGACAGACCCATGAAAAATGTGGAAAAATTTGGGTTGGAAGGAAAAGAGGAAGAATTGGAAACATTGATTAAAGATCTTCCCTTTGGCAAACTACAAAAACTAGAATTGTAACTATGGTATTCTCCAACGACCCGATAGTCAAAGTCCACCAAGCCTGTGTATTTCAAGGGGTAACCGCTATTATTCAGGATGTCACTTTTAGTATCGAGAAAGGCGAATTTGTTTTTTTGATCGGTAGAACCGGGAGTGGTAAAAGCTCCCTCCTTAAAACACTTTATGCGGATCTTCCCCTCAGGATGGGGGAAGGTGAAATCGTGGGATACAACCTTTCCAATATTAAGAGCAAGGATATACCCTTTCTAAGAAGGAAGCTGGGGATCGTTTTTCAGGATTTTCAATTGTTCACAGACCGGACAGTTGCCGAAAACCTGTACTTTGTAATGCGGGCAACGGGCTGGAAGGAGAAATCAAAAATGAAGAGCCGGATGGTGGAAGTCCTCCTTAGGGTAGGATTGGGCAGTGCGGCTACCAAAATGCCGCACCAGCTATCCGGGGGCGAACAACAACGGGTGGTCATCGCCAGGGCTCTACTCAATGAACCCTCCATCCTGCTGGCGGATGAGCCCACCGGAAATTTGGATCCGGATGTCGCCGATGGCATTTTCCAGCTGTTCCAGGAAATAAGCAAGCAGGGCACAGCGATACTAATGGCTACCCACAACTACGAATTGCTGAAAAAATACCCCTACAGGGTATTGAAATGTGAAAAGGGAAGACTACTCGATAGCAAGACATCGGATATTTCTTTGTCGTCGACCTCATGATCACCATGGTGCAGGTTCTCCGGCCTTAGTTTTTTTGACATGCTGTTGATCCATCTCCGACACGCGACTTGGTTAAAAACAAGACAGAACCGGACCATAAAATGATCTCCTTTCCCACCATTGGCATTGAAATTATAGGTAGGAGAAATATCACCTTGGAGGCGCCTAATACGCATCGATTTTTTAACCAAATTTAGCGTGGGTGATAGTCTGAATATCAAATAACGATAATAAACAGCAGGCCTAATAAAGACCCGCTGTTTATGTATCGTGAATAGGACCCGGACACTTGCGCTCCCATCAGCTACAGGGCAACAATTCCAGCAAATGGGGACAGCAATCGCTTATCTTAAGAGAAATTTGAATTTGAATTTAAGGGTTTGGCCATATAGATCCGGAATTTCCAATGGAGGAAAGGACTCAATCACCCGCTGCCCTTCTGCTTTCAGCGTTTCCTGACTACCATATGAAATCGCTATTGGTTCGTCATTTTGATAACCAACTATCGTAACATCTTCAATATCCACAAATTGCTTCCCAGGATGTCCTTCCAATACTTCTTCTATGATGCCATCTCGGCCTACAGTGGCATACAGGACGACCACTCCAATATGGCCTAACTTCCGTGCCTCTAGGGGATATTTAATGTTGTATGATATGTAGCGTAAAATCTCATCCTGAGATCTCAGGGTATCTTGCGATACGTTATTTACATTATGGGTTACCAGCTTCTGGATCTCACCTTGGTGATCCGGTTTGTCTTTGACTACCACCGTTTGTTTTTCCGAAAGGGACAGCAGAAGGAGACCGAGCACCGGGATCAACGCCAGTTTAGCGATGCCGGCAAATCTGTTGGAATTGTGGGATTTCATCATGAGGACGCGTTTTTTTAGGTTACTTGAGTTAAGTTCTGTAAATAAAGGGGGCTTCAATCTATTAGAGGCCATGGATAGCATGGTCAACATATATTCTTGTATATCCGAATTTCTGACCACCACGTCATCCGCCCGAAACTCTAGGTTATTCCTGATAGACTGTACAAGTAATTTGGCAAAGGGATTAAACCACTGTAATACCAGGAGCAATTCCGCAATGAGGATATCATAAGAATGCTTTTCCCTTAAATGAACTGATTCATGATCTAAAACTATGGCTATGGAGGGATGATCAAGGATATTTTTCCCGATAACCACCCTCTCTAAAAAAGTAAATGCCCTGATATTATCATCAGAAACATAGATCTTCATTCCATTTATCATTTCCTCCCTCGTCTGATTGCCAATCGAAGCAGCGACAAAGCATCCGTTAAGCATCTTTACAAGATAATAGATCAACCCCGCCGCATATAGTGCCAACAGAATTTCCGGCCAGCCTATTGGTGTCTCCGCTAGCGAAGGATCACCTACTGGCTCCAATGCCTCAGCCCCTATGCCCTCTCGAAAATATACATTTGCTTGGCTGAGGTAGGAGCTTGTTTTAAAAGTGGCGAGGGGGATAATAAAAGATAGAAGAAATGATCCCAGCAGATAGAAGCGGTTAAATACAAAATCCTTGTTTCTCCGCAACAGCAGATAATAAGCAAAATAGAAGACCGTCGTGGCGGCCGACACCTTTAAAAGGTAATAGAGGACATCTTCCATGGCTACTGGGATTTTATTAGCTTCATTATTTCCTCAATTTCTTGCTGATCAAGTTTTTCATCCTCGACAAAAGAAGCCACTGCTCTCGAAAATGAATTGTCGAAATAGTCGCTGATGATCTCTTTTATAAAAGCTTTCCGGTATTCCTCTTTGGTGAGCAGAGGATAATATTCATAGGTATTGCCGTACTGCTTAAATCCAACGACACCCTTATCCTGCAATATCCTCACCAATGAAGAGATGGTATTGTTATGGGGTTTGGGATCTGGATATTCTGCCACAACGTCCTTTACAAAAGCTTTTTCGAGCTTCCATAGAATCTTCATTACTTGCTCTTCCTTTCTAGTCAATTTGATCATGTTCATTGCCTTAATGAGTATGCAGTAAATATAAAACTGAAAAATCAGTTATACAACTGATTTTTCAGTTTTATTATGTTGGAGTCTAAAATTCTCTGCCGAAGGCAGATAAGCTTCAAGATATTGGGCAGGTGCCGGATTTGTGCCTAGGCCAAGGGTCCGCTGCTTGTCTACCTACCAATTGACTTTACTGCTCCCTCATTTTTCTATGGGCACCGAAGATTTAGTTTTAAAAACTTGTTTTGTCTGCCTTCCCCCGCTTCTCGACCAGAGGCGAGAAATCACATAGCGTCTCCCGCAAGGACATAAGACGTAAGGCTGACGAATAGGCCCCTATCGCCATGACAAGAGCGGCATAAAATTCAGCCAATAGCCGGGCGATTGAGAGAAGGGCCAAAAGGAGTGAAATAAAATGCAGGATAAACAGCAAACATGGGAAAAACGAACAGATGCTCCGCCACAGGAATTTAAGAGGCAGTATTTACTTTCCATTTTTATCATTTTTTACTTTGCCGTTATCGCCCCTGTGGCATTTATCAAATAATTACTCTTATAGATTGAAAAATATTTTCTTCCACCCTACCGATATTCATCGGATTACAACCTCTTGAACCCTGTCAATAAAGAAGCTATTTTGGCTTTGCAAGTGAAAGAGTATCCAGGTTGGATGTGAAAGTGCAGATGTGAAAAGTAAACAGGGTCAATCTGGTCTTTTGAGAATAAGTTGGTTAAGCATGTGTTTTCTACCACTGAATCAGCGAACTGTCCGCAATATTGGAGAATAGTGGAATATCTTTGGGCATATTCCAAAAAAAAGCGGGCATCACGACAATCTATCGCCACGCCCGCTGCTTAAACTTTGATTCCCTTTCGGTTCTAAGAGGCTATGTCACACATTCCTATAAAGCTGCCAGGTTCTCCTTCGCCATCTCAAATTCGGGACTGACTTTTAGTGCTTCGTCAAAAGCCAGTTTGGCCTCTTCTTTATTGCCCTGCTCTTTGTAGATCAATCCCTTCAAATTGTAAGCGGCCACCTGCATGGTAACTTCCTGGTTGGTATTGTCCTTTTTGGGAAATGCCAGTTTCTCTTCAGTCGATTTCTTATTTTTGACCAACATGTTGACGGAGTTCAATGCCTCGTCGTATTTCTTAAGAGAATACTGCAAATAGGAGGCTTTGTACAGGCTAAACAAATCTCCTGACAAGAGGTGCAAGGACTCAAAATGAGGCAATGCCCTATCCAAGGCACCCAATTGTTCCAAAGAATAGGCAGCAATCTCCAAGGCTGGAATACTCTTGTCATTGATCTGAAGCAGATCCAAGGCGACCAAGGCCGCCGAACTGTATTGTTCGGTCTCGAAATAGATGTTTCCCAAAAGCTCCCTGTAGCGAGGATTGCTGGGGTTTCTTTCGATCAAATCGTATAATCTTGCCTTGGCTATGGACGGATCATTATAGCGCAGGGCCATCTGATATATCTTTTGGTCAGCTTCGTTTCTTTGTTTGTTCGAATCAGCAGCGGCAGATTGTGCCGCTTCTTGGGCTTGCGCCCAGGCTCCTGCACTTACCATACACAGCAGTAAAGCCAGAATTCCAAATTTACTCTTCATAGTTTAATTTTCAGTTTTTTGTTAGTCCCTTGGATGCAGCCAATTTATACATTAGCCCAATTGCTTCAGTTTTATTGTTCTGAATTTTGCCCTCCAATATAGCTTCTTTTATTTCTTCTTTTATTTCTCCAATAACTTTTGAAGGTTTTAAATCGAAAATTTCCATGATTTCCTCACCTGAAACCGGCGGCTGGAAGTTTCTCACCTGGTCTTTGCCCTCCACTTCTTGGAGTTTTTGCTCTACCTTATCGAAGTTGGACAAGAACCGCTTTACTTTATTGTCGTTTTTGGAGGTAACATCCGCCCTGCAGAGTGTCATCAAATCCTCGATATCGTTCCCTGCCTCGTACAGCAACCGCCGCATGGCCGAATCCGTCACCTTGTCATTGACCAGGGCTATAGGTCTGAGATGGAGACGAACGAGCTTCTGTACGTACTTCATCCGTTCGTCCATAGGCAGTTTCAGTCTACGGAAAATCCCGGGGGTCATCCTTGCTCCTTTGTCTTCATGGCCATGGAATGTCCACCCTACCTTTTCGTTAAACCGTTTGGTGGCTGGCTTGGCAATGTCATGCATGATCGCCGCCCACCTCAGCCAAAGGTTGTCAGACATGGCAGCCACATTGTCCAATACCTGTAAGGTATGGTAAAAATTATCTTTATGCGACTTATCCCCTACTGAATCTACTCCCTGCAGCTCTACCATTTCGGGAAAAAACTGATGTAATAGTTTACTGACAAACAACAATTTGAAACCATAGGAAGGCTTGTCTGCTGCAATGATCTTGTTGATTTCGGCAATAATTCTTTCCCCGGAAATGATCTCCAATCGTGGAGCGTTATGGATAATGCCATCGAAGGTGTCGGCATCAATATCAAAACCAAGTTGCGAAGCAAAACGAACTGCCCTTAACATCCGTAACGGATCATCAGAAAAAGTCACATCTGCCTCCAGAGGAGTCCTAATGATCTTTCGCTTGATATCTTTCAATCCGTCAAAAGGATCCAAAAGCTCTCCATAGGTAGATGAATTAAGGGATATTGCCATGGCGTTGATGGTGAAGTCTCTCCGCTCCAAGTCCTCCTGAAGGGTACCGTCTTCCACAATGGGCTTTCTGGATTCCTGCCGGTAAGATTCTTTCCTTGCCCCTACAAACTCCAGTTCACCATCTTCCAATTTGATCATGGCCGTGCCAAAATTCTTGAACACGGAAAGCGGCACATGTCCCTCAAAGGTGGAAGCCACTTTTTTAGCCAACTCAATCCCGCTGCCGACACAGACAAAATCAAGGTCTTTGCTTTCTTTTTTTAGGATCAGGTCCCTGACAAAGCCACCCACGACGTAGGTTTCCAACCCCAACTCATCCGCACAGGCACCTATTCTTTCAAAAACTGTTGATTGATTTAAACCCTCCTTTACATTCATCCATTTAGTATTTTCACTTCCCCTTCCGGCCCCAAGAACATTTCCTTCACTCCTACCGCCAATAAAGGAAACTTCTCATTGGTTTTAATCTCCTCCGATGGAGCATCCACTTGTTTTTGGTAGATCAGGGGCCTGCCAAAATTGAAGAGAAGCTTGTTCCAGATACCCTCCCTGACCATTGCAAATTTGACGTTCCCCTCGATTAGAGGCGCATTTTGCAAAGCAGCATTGGCGGGGGTGTGGTATACAATCGGTTTGGTGGCGAGTTCTACAATGTCCAGGGAGATCTCAGAGAAAGGCAGGGCGATGCTTCTTATCTGAAACATTTCGAACAACAAAAAAATACCTTCCCCTTTGTCAATGCCAGAGTTCCATTTCTCAGGAGCAACCAGCTCCATGTGCTGTCCGTGGCCTTCTGTCAGGGATACCCTGCCATCAACCCTTAGTTGCTGAACAATTGTTTTAATATCCACTTGCCGATAATTGAATTTCACGCAAAATTAAAACACTTAATGGATTAGTCGCTTGATTTTTTAATAAATCCCTAAAATCACTTCTTTACTCCTGCCCATCTGACAGAATATTAATCCTCGGCGAGGGAAGAAAGTCAATATATTTTCCTAATTTTGTATCCCATAAGAAGCTAAACAAAATATCATATCACCATTCTTATGGGGCAAAATACCAAATACATCTTTATTACTGGAGGAGTGGCTTCATCCCTTGGGAAAGGCATCATAGGTGCCTCCCTGGCCAAACTTCTACAGTCGAGAGGACTATCTGTTACGATTCAAAAATTCGATCCTTACCTGAACATCGATCCGGGAACATTGAATCCTTATGAACACGGCGAATGCTATGTGACGGAGGATGGTGCTGAGACCGATCTGGATCTGGGGCATTATGAGCGTTTTCTCAATACCCCTACTTCTCAAAACAACAACATCACCACGGGCAGGATTTACAACAACGTCATTACCAAAGAACGAAAAGGCGAATTTTTGGGTAAAACGGTACAAGTAATCCCCCATATTACCGACGAAATCAAAGCCAATTTTTACAAATTGGGGGAGGAAGGCAAATATGATGTCGTGATCACCGAAATCGGCGGTTGTGTTGGAGACATAGAATCCCTTCCCTTTATAGAAGCGGTCAGGCAAGCGAAATGGGACCTGGGTCCCAACAACTCGCTGGTCGTGCACCTTACCTTGATTCCTTATCTTTCTGCTGCCAAAGAATTAAAAACCAAGCCTACCCAACATTCCGTCAAGCAACTATTGGAAGCGGGTATACAGCCGGACATCCTGGTATGCCGGACAGAACACCATCTTCCCTTGGAAGTCAAGAAAAAACTGGCTTTATTCTGCAACGTACAACTCAACTGTGTCATCGAGTCAATGGATGCCGAAAGCATCTATGACGTGCCCTTGTTGATGAAGAAGGAAAAACTGGACGAAAGGGTGATCTCCAAACTTAAGCTGACTCCCAAAGTCCCTTCTGAACTGGAGCATTGGAAAGAATTTTTGGGCAGACTCAAAAACCCCACCCAAGAAGTGACTATCGGTTTGATTGGCAAATATGTATCCCTTCCCGATGCCTATAAATCGATCATTGAGGCTTTCATTCATGCCGGAGCTGTCCTGGAATGCAAAGTCCATCTCAAGCTGATCTCCTCAGAAGAGCTCAACAGCGAGAATATTCAGGAAAAAATGAAAGAACTTAACGGCATCTTAGTAGCGCCTGGATTTGGCGAAAGAGGTCTTGAGGGTAAAATTGAAGCGGTAAAATATGCGCGCACAAGCAACATACCCTTCTTCGGGATATGTCTGGGGATGCAGGTGGCCGTGATTGAATTTGCCAGAAATGTGCTTGGATTGAAGGATGCCCATTCCACTGAAATGAATGCCGATACCAGCGATCCCGTAATTGCATTGATGGAGGAGCAAAAAAATATTGAACAGATGGGTGGAACAATGCGATTAGGTGCTTATCCTTGTGAATTAATTAAAGGCACCAAATCCAGTGCGGCCTATGGGAAATCCAAAATCCATGAACGTCACCGTCACCGTTACGAGTTTAACAATAAATACTTGCAGCAATTTGATAAGAACGGTATGATCGCATCGGGAGTGAATCCGGAAACAAAGCTTGTGGAAATCATTGAAATCAAAGATCACCCCTGGTTTGTGGGAACTCAATTCCATCCTGAATACAAAAGTACGGTCTTATCGCCCCATCCGCTGTTTATAAGGTTTATCAAAGCGACAATAGATAATAAAATTAATCAAAATTAACTGAAATAAGGCATGGATATGGGCCTGTTGATGGGCCCTTTGAGTATGTTGTGTAACAATTAGTAATATGGACAAAAATCAAGCGACTGGATTGATCCTTTTCGCAGCGGTTATCCTGATCTACTCGATGTTCTTCGCGAGTGTACCAGAACCGGTTACAGAAAACCAAAACCTTCCAAACACAGAAGTTCAAAATGCGGCCAATCCGACAGTCACTGGCCAACAGGAACAGGAACCTGACAGCGTATTTCAAGCCCGAACCAAACAGCAGTTCGGAGACTTCTCTGATCTGACGAAGGGAAGTGCCGAGCAGATAACGCTGGAGAATGAGTTTCTAAAAGTAATCCTCTCCTCCAAAGGAGGGGAAATACAATCTGTGGAGTTGAAGGAGTTCAAAACATGGAGCCAAGAGCCACTGATCCTGTTGGATGAGGAGAACTCTACCATTGCGTACCAAGTCCAATCCCAGTCGGGACCTGTAAGTTTGAACGACCTCTACTTTGAATCGGCCACACAGCAGGTTACCGTTGAAGATTCGCCTGCACAGCAGGTGGTTTTCACTGCAAACACCAGCAGCGGGAGTATTCAGCGTATCTATACCCTTGCCTCCGAAAGCTATCTGGTAGATCATAGAATAGCCACACAGGGCAACCTTCTTACCGACCAAAATATCACCATACATTGGGAAGATAAACTGAATAAGCTTGAGGCGGATATTGAGGAGTCCAGGAGGAAGTCCTACATCAATTACTATACCTCCAGTGAAAGCTATGACTATTTGGGCGACGGTTCTTCTACCGAAGCAGAACAGGTGGCACAACCGCTGAAATGGGTTTCCTTCAAGCAAAGGTTTTTCACGGCGGGCATTATTGCAGGCCAACAATTTTCCAATGGTAACCTTGCTTCTGCAACCCCCACGGATACTTTGTCCGTGAAGAACATGAGTGCCACGCTGATCCTGCCGATCAATGAGCAAGTGGCTGATCTATCCTATTTCTTTGGTCCCAATAATTACAATCTATTAAGAAAAATCACCCCGGAATTTGATAAAAACGTAGACATGGGATATGTCTTTGTATCCTGGGTAAACAAATACATCATTGTCAATCTCTTCCACCTTCTGGAGAACTTCTTCTCCAACTATGGGGTGATCATTATCCTGATCGTATTCATTATCAAATTATTCCTCTTGCCGCTTACCTATAAATCCTACATAGGGATGGCAAAGATGCGGGTAATCAAACCGGAGATCGATGAGCTGAAGGAAAAGTATGCCGATGATCCTACCAAGATGCAACAAGAGCAAATGAAGCTGTTCGGCCAGCTTGGGGTGAGCCCGATCAGTGGCTGTCTGCCGATGCTCCTCCAGATGCCATTCTTGTTTGCGATGTTCTTTTTCTTCCCCAACTCCATCGAGCTGCGACAGGAATCCTTTCTGTGGGCGCATGATTTGTCCACTTACGATTCGATCATGACCTTGCCCTTCACTATTCCTTTCTACGGCAACCATGTGAGTTTATTTACGCTGCTGATGACGATCTCACAGATCGCTTATACGCATTTCAACAACCAGATGACGGCAGTACAGGGGCCGATGAAGAACTTGGGCTACATCATGCCAGTAACCTTTATGTTTGTGCTGAACTCTTTCCCTGCCGCTTTGAGCTTCTATTACTTTGTTTCCAATATGGTGACATTTGGCCAGCAGGCATTGATCAAACAATTCGTGGATGATGATAAAATCCGACTGAAGGTTGAGGAAAACAAAGTCAAAAATGCCAACAAAAAGAAATCATCTTTCCAGACAAGACTGGAAGAGGCCATGAAAGCCACTGAAGCCAAAAAGAAAGAAAAGAAGAATAAAAACTAAACATTCGCTTTTCTCTGGGAAGAGCCAATCTGGGATAATCTCATATCTTTGCAATTATCTGGAAAACCAAAATTATTCGATGATGACAAATATCACTTATTATGGCCATTCCACTTTTTTGCTTACGATTGACAGCAAAAGGATTCTGTTTGATCCTTTCATTTCACCCAATGAATTGGCCGATCAAATTGATATCCAATCGATTGCCGCAGATTACATCTTGGTAACCCATGGTCATAGCGACCATGTGGCGGATGTGGAAGAGATTGCCAAAAACTACCATTCCACTGTGGTCGCCAATTTTGAAGTAGCTACCTGGTTTCAGGAAAAGGGAATCAAAAAGACCCACCCGATGAACCACGGCGGCAGTAAGGTGTTTGATTTTGGAAAGGTAAAATATGTCAATGCCATACATAGCAGCACCTTGCCGGATGGCAGTCCCGGAGGGAATCCAGGGGGCTTTGTAGTACAGTCCGAGCAGGCTACCTTTTACTTTGCCGGGGATACAGCCTTGACTTATGACATGAAGCTGATTGCGGAAGAGTTTGATATTGATTTCGCCTTCATGCCCATAGGGGATAACTTTACTATGGGAATTGACGACGCCCTTAAGGCGGCGGAATTTGTTGGCACCAAAAAAATTATTGGAATGCATTTCGATACCTTTCCTTATATTAAGATAGATAAAGAAGCTGCAAAAAAAGCGGCGGATACGAAAGGAATGGAATTGATTATGCTTAATATTGGAGAAACCATTACCCTTTAACAGATAAAATGGGGAAAATTATTGCAATTGCAAACCAAAAAGGTGGGGTAGGCAAAACTACCACTGCTATGAATCTAGCCGCCAGTTTGGCGGTACTTGAATTTAAAACCCTTGTCATTGATGCTGATCCACAAGCCAACACCACTTCTGGCCTTGGCCATGATCCGCGGGAAATAAATAAGAGTATCTATGAGTGCATGGTTGACGGGATCGATATTTCATCCATCATCCTCCACACGGAGATAGAAAACCTGGACATGGTCCCTTCCCATATCGACTTGGTGGGTGCTGAGGTAGAGATGGTCAACCTTGAAAACCGGGAAGAAAAAATGCGGGGGGTGATTTCCACCATCAAGGATGCTTATGATTTTATCATTATAGACTGTTCCCCTTCCCTAGGACTGATTACGATCAATGCACTTACCGCCGCCAATTCTGTTATTATACCGGTACAGTGCGAGTATTTCGCGTTGGAAGGCCTTGGCAAGCTATTGAACACCATCAAAATCATCCAGACGAGGCTCAACCAGGAGCTGGAAATCGAAGGGATCCTGTTGACCATGTATGATGTACGTCTTCGCCTTTCCAACCAAGTGGTGGAAGAGGTAAGGCTCCATTTCAAAGACATGGCATTTGATACCATCATCCCCCGAAATGTAAAATTGAGCGAATCCCCGAGTTATGGCCTTCCTGTAGTGGCTTTTGATGCCACGGGAAAGGGAGCCATTGCCTACCTGAATCTGGCCAATGAAATTGCCGAGAAGAACGGAAAGGTTAAAGTTTAAATTTTAAGAAAGATTATGGCCGTCAATAACCCTAACAAAAAGAAGAGCGCATTGGGAAGAGGATTAGGTGCATTATTGCAGGATTCTCCCCAAAAAACTAATCGTGAGGTGGAGGATGTTCGCCCTCAGGCTGGCATTCATGAGATATCCCTTGAGGAAATCCAGGTAAACCCCTACCAGCCAAGATCTTATTTTGACAAAGAAGCCCTACAGGAACTTTCTGATTCCATTACTGTGCAGGGAATTATACAACCCATTACCGTTCGGAAGTTGAGCGATGGGGAATATCAGCTGATATCAGGAGAGCGAAGGTTTCAAGCTTCCAAATTGGCTGGCTTGGAAAGAATCCCCGCCTACGTGCGTACTGCCAATGACCAGCAAATGCTGGAAATGGCGCTTATTGAGAATATCCAAAGAGAGAACCTCAATGCCTTAGAGATTGCCCACTCCTATCAAAGGCTATTGGCGGAATGTGACCTAAAGCAGGAACAACTCGGTGACCGGGTGGGCAAGAACAGGACTACGGTCAACAATTACCTTCGTTTGTTGAAGCTACCCCCTGATATCCAAGCAGGGATAAGGGATCAAAAGATATCCATGGGCCATGCCAGAGCCCTGATCAATATCGAGGATGTGGACAAGCAGTTGGCCATCTTCAAAAAGGTCGTTGAGGAAGAATTGAGTGTCAGGAAGGTGGAAGCATTGGTAAAAGAATTGAACAGCCTCCCGGAAGAAAAAGAACCTTCCGGACAGGCCACTACCGATCCTGTCAAAAAATACGAGTTGAGCAAATTACAACAGAGATTGGCTTCCCATTTTGGAAGCAGGGTTTCGCTCAAATCCAACAATAAGGATAAAGGTGAAATAAAAATACCGTTCAATTCCACGGATGATTTGAATAGGATTTTGGAGATCTTAGAAATTATATAACAAGGTGGGTGCAATAGGCGGATCCTTCAAAGATCAAGTAATTCGGACGATGTTATTGTCCAATAAAGCCATTGCTGTTTTTATTTTGGTCTTTCTGGTCAATAAAGCGGCTTTCGCTCAGGCAGTGAACGATACTGTCCCGGCGCTTTTGCCACAGGAAACCGAGAATATAACCCTTAACCCTTCCAATGCCAAAGACCCCAAGGTGGCGACATTGCTGTCGGTCATCTTTCCGGGAGCGGGACAGGCCTATAATGAGAAGGTCTGGAAGGTTCCTATCATCTATGGTGGTATCATTACCACTGCTTATTTTGTGGAATTCAACAACAGAAGGTACCAGAAATTCAAGGATGCGCTGGAGATTGTCAGAGATCCCACTTTGGGAACCAACCCCTTCCCCAACCTCAACCAAGATGGAATTATACGAAATGTTGACTACTGGCGTAGGAATAGAGACCTATGTTATCTTATATTTGGGGTAATTTACGTCCTAGGCATTGTGGACGCCCAGGTGGATGCGCATTTGTCCGGTTTCGATGTAAGTGATGATCTCAGCTGGAAACTGGAGCCTTCCTATGAATCCCTTACAGCTGGCGGGAATACTATAGGCTTATCTTTTAAATTAAATTTTTAACCCATGAATATATTAATTCTTGGCTACGGCAAGATGGGCAAAATTATCGCTGAGATTGCTGAAAGCCGGGGACATACCATTGCCGCAAAAATCAATATTGATAACCGTGAGGAATTGGATACTTTAGACGCCGCGCGTATTGATGTGGCCATTGAATTCAGTGAACCCTCTGCGGCCTACGAAAATATTACTTGGGCAATCAACCATCAGATTCCTGTCCTTTCCGGAACTACAGGCTGGCTGGAAAGAAAACCTGAAATCGAAAGATTGGCTTTGTCCAAAGGAGGCAGTTTCTTTTACGCCTCCAACTACAGTGTCGGCGTAAATATCTTCTTCAAACTTAACAGGTTTCTGGCCAAGATCATGGACGGCCAACCCGATTACAAGATTAGCTTGGAAGAAACCCATCATACCGAGAAAAAAGATGCGCCAAGCGGAACTGCCATCACCTTGGCCGAGGCCATTATTAACAAGGTCGGCCGAATCAAACGATGGGATATGGACACCGAGATGAACGATAGCGAACACAGCCTTCCCATCACCGCCATCCGGGAAGACCCTGCTCCTGGGACGCATAAAGTGACCTATCATTCTGAAATAGATGATATTGAAATAACGCATACCGCCCATAGCAGAAAGGGGTTCGCACTTGGCGCAGTTTTAGTAGCCGAATGGATCAAAGATAAAAAGGGTGTTTTGTCCATGGATGACTTTTTGTCCTTTTAATTAAAACAAAGATGAGTAAAGAAAAAAAGAAAAAATCCGCGGCAAGGGAATGGCTTGATGCCCTACTTTTTGCGGTTATTGCTGCCAGTTTGATCAGGTGGTTGTTGTTGGAGCCATTTACCATTCCTACCGCCTCCATGGAAAAATCACTGCTGGTAGGAGACTTCTTGTTTGTGAGCAAAATGCATTATGGTACCAGAACGCCCAGGACCATCATACAAATGCCGCTTACCCATCAAAAGATCTGGGGAACAGATATCCCTTCTTATTCAGACGCCATACAGCTTCCCTATTTCAGACTTCCCGGATTTACCAGTGTAAAAAGGAACGATGTAGTCGTCTTCAATTATCCTGATGAGTTCGAATATCCGGTGGACCTAAAAACCAATTACATCAAAAGGGCCATTGCCATCCCCGGGGATATCATTGAAATAAAAGATACGCAGGTCTATATCAACGGAGAAGCGGGCGAAAATCCTGAAGAAATGCAATTTTCTTATGACGTATTGACCAATAGGCCCCTCAACGCTGATTTTTTTGACCAATTTGATATCAACCCTGACAGCTATTATCCTTTCTCGGACAATTCAGGCTACATGATATTCGCTACGGACAAAATGGTGGAAGAATTGAGGAAATCACCTGCCATTGCTTCCGTAACATTGAGAAAAAGCAAAGAAGGACAAGGGGATCCCAACGTCTTCCCCGACGGCTCCTATCTCAAATGGAACAAAGATTTCTACGGTCCCTTGGAAGTACCAGCTGAAGGATGGACAATAGAGATGACCGAGGAAAATGTCATCAAATATGCCTTCACCATTGAAAAGTACGAAGGTCATGAAAATGTACGGGTAGAGGCCAATGAGCTATTTATCAACAACCAAAAAATCACCTCCTATACTTTTAAGCAGGACTATTACTTTATGATGGGGGACAACAGGCATGATTCCCTTGATTCAAGATACTGGGGTTTTGTACCCGAAGACCACATTGTAGGTAAGGCCTGGTTCTTATGGCTGTCCCTCGAAAAACACAAAACCATGTTCAACAAGATCCGATGGAGCAGGTTCTTTAACCCGATTCATTGATGAGAAGTTGGAAGACGGAAGCTACTGGAACACCGATGTCCTGAGATATCGGTGTTCGTTCCGTAGGTTCCAACACCGATTGGCCCCCACGGGCTGCTCGGGGAGCTGAGATAGGTAGCGAGGATCTTCGTTCCTGGTTCAAGTGTGTCATTTATCCAACCCAATGCTCCTACCCGCCATTACCACACAATTTGCTCTAGTCCCTTCTCCTTCAGAAATTCATTGGCCTTGCTGAAGTGGCCACATCCAATAAAGCCGCGGTGGGCAGATAAGGGACTGGGATGAGGCGCATGGAGCTTCAGATGGCTTGGGTCGGTTATTACCTTGGCTTTCTTTTGGGCATATGCCCCCCATAGCATGAAGACGATGTTCTGCCTTTCTTTGGCTAAAATCTTGATCACCGCATCGGTAAATTCCTCCCAGCCTTTCCCCTGATGGGAGCCGGCCTGATGGGCCTGCACGGTCAAAGTGGCATTGAGTAATAACACGCCCTGGTCTGCCCATCTCTCCAGATTGCCATTCGGCGGCGGCGGTATGCCCAGATCCCGTTGAAGCTCCTTAAAAATATTGGATAAAGACGGCGGAAAAGGAACACCCTCCTTCACTGAAAACGACAGGCCATGTGCTTGTCCTGGACCGTGATAAGGATCCTGCCCCAAAATCACCACCTTCACCTGGTCAAAGGGGCAGTGGTTAAAGGCATTGAAGATATTCTTGCCTTCAGGATAAATGGTTTTGCTTTGGTATTCACTTTTTACAAAAGCAGCAAGACGCTCAAAATAAGGCTGGGCAAACTCGCTTTCCAATGCCTTGGCCCAGCTTTCCTCAATATTAACATTCATTTCAATCAAATTTTCTTGGCTTTCCGGTTTAAACCTCTAATTTCGAATAAGAATTCCTACAAGGCAATCTTAATAAAAATGGTAACGGCAATTACAGAAGGTATAAAGGTAAGCATTGAAGCGATTTATCAGGCTGAATTTTCCAGTCCTCATCAACAACATTTTGTATTTACTTATAAAGTGGAGATTGCAAACCACAGTAATACCACCATCCAGTTGATCCGGAGAAAATGGGAAATTTTCGATGCGGGGCAATCGTTCAAGTTGGTAGAGGGAGAAGGGGTCGTCGGGCTGCAGCCAGTAATGGAACCCGGGCATTCCCACCAATATGTGTCCGGTTGCAATCTAAAGTCGGGCTTGGGGAAAATGAGAGGCAGCTATTTTATGGAAAAGTTGATTGATGGTAAATTGATTGAAGTGAAAATCCCGGAATTTCAACTTATTGCCGGTATTTTTGACAATTGATGAAACTCCGCTTATTTCCAGCCTTACAATACCTCGACTATTATTTACGAAAAGAGGATAGGCACTCTCTCCAATCTCCCTTTGTTTACCAACTTTACCAAGGATTAAAAAAATATACGTCTGACGCCAAACATCAATTTTCTCCTATTGAACAATGGAGAAATAAGTTACTGCGCGACAATACCCAGGTTATTGTAGAAGATTTAGGGGCTGGATCACACAGGTTCTCATCGCAGAAACGAAAAATTTCCGCTATCGCGAGGTATAGCTGTTCCACGCAAAAATTCAACTTACTTTATCAATATCTTTGTACCCTTACCCCCGCCCAGACGGTAGTCGAATTAGGTACCTGTCTCGGCATTACCTCCTGCTATCTTGCGGAAGTCACACAAGGCTTGCTTTATACTTTTGAAGGAGCCGCTGAAATTGTAGATTATACCAAGAAAGATCTGGAGAAATACAAAAAAATCCGCCTTATCTCTGGGGATATTTCGAAAACTTTGCCAACTTTCCTATACAAAGAGGATAGGATCGATTTCGCCTTTATTGATGCGAACCATACCTATAAACATACCCTGAACTACTATGAGCAGCTAAGTGAACATATCCATGAAGCATCCATTATAGTCATCGGGGATATCCATTGGTCAAGGGAGATGAAACGCGCCTGGGAGGAAATCATCGGTTGCGACAAAGTCCGTTTGAGTCTGGATTTCTATGAATGTGGCATTTTGATTTTTAGGAAAGGAATGGATAAAAAACACTATGTCCTCAATTACTAAATTGGTCTGGATATTGCTTAGTCAGAAAAACAATCAAAAAAGGAGAGATGGAAAGTCTTTCTTGACAAAGAAATTTATAAGTAACAACGCAAATGAGCATTAACGAAGCCCCTGAAAATAACAAAAGCAAGGATACCGGGAAGAACATCCTCATACTTGTTTTGGTCATCCTGGTCATCATAAGTGGTATTAAGCTCTACCGGGATTCAAAGGAAAAGGAGCAAAAATCGGAAGAGATCCTGATCCTTTCGGAAGACAACAGCGATTTGAATATGAGGCTAGACTCTATGACGTTTCAGCTTGATCTTAGGATACAGGAAATAGAGAATTTAGGCGGTGAAGTGGATTCTTTGGTCGCCATTAAGGAGCAGCTTATCGCTGAAAGGAATTCGGATAAAAAGCGTACCGCCACAGAAATAGCCAACCTCAACAGAAAAATCGATGGGTATTCCACTCTTCTGAAGGAAAAGGACAACGAAATTATCAAATTAAGGGATGTTAATGAACAGTTGTATACGGAAAACAAGGATTTGAAAACCACCAAGGCAGAAATTGAGGAGGAAGTAGTCAAACTCAATATGAAGAAACAAGAGCTGGAAGAAAAAGTGAATGTGGCCGCCACCCTGAAGGCGGAAAATATCCAGATCGCTGCCGTCAATTCAAGAGGAAGGGAAAGGACCGACGAGTTCAGAAACCGTCAATTGGAAAAATTGAAGATTTCTTTTTCTCTGGCAGACAATAAAGTGGCCCAACCTGGCACTAAGGACATTTATGTGCAAGTTTTCACTCCCAATAACCAGGTCATCTTCGACGTGGCCAAGGGCTCGGGCACCTTTAATATAGAGGGACGGGAAGAGTTTTTCACTGCCAAGCAGGATATCCTTTTCGATAACAGTCAGCAGCAGCTTACCTATTTTTACGAGAAAGGCTCCGACTATAGCACGGGCGTTTACACTGTCCGGATATATGCCGACGGATTTGTAATCGGGAGCAAGACCTTTGAGGTGAAGTAGAAAGACTTAAGCCGGAAAATAGAAGTTACTTGCCTTGTGCTTAATACACTGAGGGTTGGTACCCATTGACATCTCAATGGCTAATACTTGTTTATTTCCAATTAATCCACTATTTTTGCGACCTGTTTAAACAATTCAAATTAAACGATTACAGAATGTTCCAAAAAAATTATGAAACGGTATTCATATTAACTCCCGTTTTGTCTGATATTCAGATGAAGGATACCGTAGACAAGTTTGTAAACTTGTTAAAAGAAGAGGGGGCAGACGTTATCAACGTTGAAAATTGGGGGCTTAAAAAGATGGCTTACGCTATCCAGAAGAAAAGCACTGGCTTTTATGTCATGGTTGAATTCACTTCAGCGCCTACTTTGATCAAAAAATTCGAACTCGAATTAAGAAGAGATGAGAAGGTATTGCGTTTCCTAACCACTGCATTGGACAAACATGCTATCGTCTATGCGGAAAGAAGAAGAAAAGGAGAATTTAACAAAAAATCAGAAGTTAAGGAGGAGCCAGCGAAATGACACTAAAAAACGAACCTATCAACAGAGGCGAAAACAGGAAAAAATACTGCCGCTTCAAAAAGCACGGCATCAAATATATTGATTACAAGGATCCGAACTTCTTATTGAAGTTTGTGAATGAACAAGGAAAAATTCTTCCTCGGCGGTTGAGCGGAAATTCTGCAAAATTCCAGAGAAAAGTGGCCACTGCGATCAAAAAAGCAAGGCTTCTGGCATTACTGCCCTACGTTACTGACGGATTGAAGTAATCGCGCCTGTTCTATTCAACATCAATAAAATTCAACGACAATGGAAGTTATTTTAAAAACAGACATAAAAGGGCTTGGTTATAAAAATGACCTGGTACCTGTGAAGGCTGGGTATGGTCGAAATTACCTGATCCCACAGGGATATGCGGTATTGGCCACTAAGTCCAACAAAAGGATCTTGGAAGAAAACATCAAGCAGGCTGCCCATAAAGCCGAAAAAGTTAAAACTGAAGCTGAGGCAGTTGCTGCCAAAATCGAATCCCTTACTTTGGAAATTAAAGCCAAGATCGGGGAATCCGGTAAAATCTTCGGTAAGGTGACTACGCTTCAAATCTCCGACGCCTTGGCATTAAACGGAGTAAACGTGGATAGAAAGAAGATATCCATCAATACTCCCGTAGTAGGTGCAGGCGAATATGAAGCTGAAGTTGACCTTCACAGAGAAGTAAAAACCAATGCAAAATTCGTTGTAGTTGCGGAATAAGCACATTGGATAACATAAAAGAAGCCAGGGACAGATGTTCTTGGCTTTTTTTTATTTAAAGGAAGTACGTTATATTTGGTTGGCTTCTTCGTAGAAGAGCGTGATGAAATAAACCCAAATCCTTATTTCAATGAAAAATATTTTTGTAGTGCCCCTATTAGTGCTGGTTTTAACCTTTGGCAGCAAGGCACAGACCGCCCAATGGGACAAATTGGAATTATCCTTCACCAGCGAAAGGACCTACGAAAATCCCCTCTATGAACTGGACGAGTTTTATGCCCTTTTCACCTCCCCTACAGGAAAAATAAGAAAAATCAACGGCTTTTGGGACGGGGACAAGAACTTCAAAATAAGATTTAGCCCAGATGAACAGGGAATCTGGACGTACGAGACCAACAGTTCAGACAAAGGCCTGAATCAACAATCGGGAGAATTCGACTGCACCCCCTCCTCCAGTAAACTGCCACTTTACCAAAAAGGGACCATCAAAAGAAGTACGGGTGACTACCACCTCTCCTATTCGGACGGAACGCCCTTCTTTTTCACCGCCTGTACCGCCTGGAACGGTGCACTCAAATCCACCAAAGAGGAATGGGAACAGTACCTGTCCCACCGGGCAAAGAACAACTACAACGTCATCCAGTTTGTCACCACCCAATGGAGAGGAGGATCAACGGATCAATATGGTGAAGTAGCTTATACCGGAAGTGGAAAAGTAGCTTTAAACACTGCTTTTTTCAAAAGGCTGGATGAAAAAGTAGACCGCATCAATGCGCATGGCTTGGTGGCTGCCCCCGTCTTGCTATGGGCTTTACCGGTAGGACCCGGCCGGGAGATCAGCCCCGGCTATACCTTACCTGACGCAGAGGCCATCTTACTGGCCAAATATATGGTGGCCCGATACGGAGGCAACCAAGTCATCTGGTTCCTTGGGGGAGACGGTGATTACACCGGCACCTTTGAGCAACGGTGGAAGACCATTGGAAATGCGGTGTTTGGGGAAATGCAGCATCCAGGCGTCGTCGCCCAGCATCCTAAAGGCAGTTCCTGGATCGGAGAAATCTACAAGGACGAGCCTTGGCTGGATATTGTCGGTTATCAGTCCAGCCACAATAACCAGAAAGGCGTAGTCGACTGGATCAATAAAGGCCCCATGGCCAATCAATGGGATAAACTTCCCGCTAGGCCCCTGATCAATCTCGAGCCCAATTATGAAGAAATCGGATTTAAAATCACGGCCGAAGACGTACGCAACGCCTCCTACTGGAGCATATTTGCCACTCCCCTAGCGGGCATTACCTATGGAGCCAACGGCATATGGCCCTGGATTCAGGATGACGGACATCTGGTAGAAAACCATGGCAACCCCGGAGGAAAAGGCCCCACCCCTTGGAACAAAAGTATTGACTTCCCCGGTAGCATGCAGATCGGCTACCTATCCGCTTTTATTCAACAGTTTCGTTGGTGGACATTAAAGCCCGCCCCGGATTTAGTCATGGATCAACCTGGAGAGGAAGTGTTCAACCATTTTATTCCTGTGGTTACCAGCGATGATTATTCTACGCTTTTGGCCTACACCCCCATTCAGCAGGAAATCAAAATCAGAAATCCACAATCTTTAAACTATACCGCCCAATGGTTTGACCCTGTCAACAACCAATACCTGAAGGCAGAACTAAAGTCCGGGAAAGGATGGCTTGCCGCTACCCCTCCTGGTGCACAGGATTATGTACTGGTATTGGAGGCCAACCTCGAGTAAGGCAGACAGGTGACTACACGGAATACCGGAGGACCTACCATTTTTATGAATTTTATCTTAATAGATGTCAGCCCGCTATGATTAAATCTCTCTTCTTTCTTTTCTTTTTTACTAGCCTGCTGATCGATGGCTTTTCCCAATCCACCGCTTCATTGAAGATTAGCGCCGATTCTAGGCATATCACCCACGAAAACGGCAAACCCTTCTTCTGGTTGGGAGACACGGCATGGGAACTCTTTCATCGGACAGACAAAAAAGAAGCGGATCTTTATCTTGAAAACCGTGCCGCTAAAGGTTTTACCGTAATTCAAGCCGTGGTACTGGCAGAACTGGAAGGGTTGACGGTAGCCAACACGATGGGGGAAAAACCCCTTCATGACAATGACCCGGAACAACCCAATGAGGCCTATTTCAAGCATGTCGACTATATCATCAACAAAGCAAATAAATTGGGCATGTTTGTCGGATTGTTGCCCACCTGGGGTGATAAGTTCAATCAAGCCTGGGGAGTAGGCCCGGAAATTTTCACACCAGAAAACGCCTATGCCTACGGTCGGTATCTCGGAAAAAGGTATAAGGGAAAAGCAGTCATCTGGATACTTGGAGGAGACCGGAATCCCGCTGATGAAGACGATCTGGCCATCATCCGAAAAATGGCCGCGGGAATAAGAGAAGCAGTAGGATCCCGTCAACTCATCACGATGCACCCGCAGGGAGGCAGCAATTCCGCCGAATGGTTTCATGAAGATGATTGGCTGGATTTCAATATGTTCCAATCGGGGCATGGAAAACTCAACAATCCGAATTACCAGGTCACGGAGAAGCTGTATCACATGACCCCTACCAAGCCGGTTCTTGACGGGGAACCGCTTTATGAAGACCATCCCATCAACTGGAACCCGGAAGAAGGATGGTTCGATGAGTTTGAGAGCCGAAGGGCGGGATACTGGTCTATGCTGGCAGGAGCATGTGGACACACTTATGGCAACCACAATATCTGGCAGCTGTGGCTCCCCGAACGGACTCCTATTTCCGCTGCCCGGACGCCTTGGACGCAAAGTCTGAATTATCCGGGGGCTTTTCAGGCAGGGTTCATGAAAGCGTTTTTCGAATCTTTTGAATGGCAAAAACTGATGCCTAGGCAGGGAATTATCGAAAATGCTCCTAAGGATCCTGGTAAAGAAATGGTTGCCGCCCTCGCTTCGGACGGCAGCTTGCTCCTCGCCTATAGTCCTTATGGTGCAAATTTTCAATTGAACCTACGTGAAATCAAAGCACAGCAAATCACCATCAGCTGGTTTAATCCCAGAAACGGGGAGTTTATCGACGTAGGAACAATCGAGAAGACGAATATAATGGATTTTGACCCGCCATCAGATGAAAAAAGAGGAAACGACTGGGTTCTGGTGGTAAAAGGAGGTTAAGTTAAAAGAGAGAAAGCCCAAGCATCACATTTTAGCATCTGATGCTGTGTTCTTGTTGCTTTGCTCTACATCTTGATACTCGTTATTATATTTGCTACTAATATGGAGCGTCCACAAACATTAAAAGAAGAATTCGCCAACAGCATCACCCATGGAATAGGAATCTTGTTCAGTGTGGTGGCCATTTCCTTGTTGGTAACCTTTTCGGTACTGAATGGCACAGCTATTCATGTGGTAAGCAGTAGCATTTTTGGTGCTTCGATATTGTTGCTTTATACGTTTTCGACCCTCTATCATTCCATCCAGTCACCGGTAATCAAACCCCTGTTACGGATCTTTGACCACATCAGCATCTATTTTCTGATTGCCGGCACTTACACCCCGTTTTTGCTGGTTGCCTTGGGCGGATTACAGGGATGGATCTACTTCGGCGTCATCTGGGGAATCACCTTATTGGGGATAATATTTAAGATTTTTTACACCCACCGTTTTGCCAAGCTGTCCCTCATTCTCTATCTCAGTATGGGTTGGCTTGCCGTATTCTTGATCCAACCGCTGGTGAAAAGCCTTAGCCTTACGGAATTGATCCTTATCGCAGGGGGAGGCATTGCTTACACGTTGGGAATTATTTTTTACACCAACAAGAAAATGCTGTATGCCCACACCATTTGGCACCTTTTTGTACTGGCTGGAACCGTCATCCACTTCATAGCCATCATGTTTATGATGGTGGGGAGTTAGGAACTCAACCTGGGAAGCCTGAATTTTGAGCACCGGAGGTTAAATATCGAGGATATTACTTATTATATAGGGCGAATTACGCGACAGGGGTTTCCGGCTGCGAAGACCCCATCTGGAATGTCCCTTGTCACTACACTCCCGGCACCAATTACGCATCGGTTGCCTATCGACACACCGGGACAAATGACTGCACTTCCTCCCACCCACACGTCCTCACCTATCGTTATCGGCTTAGCATACTCTACACCCGAAGCTCTTTCTACGGGATCAATGGGATGGGTAGCAGTATATATCTGGACATTGGGACCAAAGAGAGTCCTACTGCCGATCCGCACTTCAGCCACGTCAAGCACCACACAGTTGAAGTTGAAAAACACCTTTTCCCCTATCACCATATTATACCCATAATCGCAATAAAAAGGCGGCTGCAACCAAAGCCCTTTCCCTGCATGGGGAATCAAATCCTCCAGTAAGCGCATGCGCTCCTCTGTCTGATCTTCCCGCGTATCGTTTAGTTCCTTGACCAACAGGCGCGTCCTGAGTCTATCTCCTACCAATTCCTGGTCCAATGGATCGTACAGCTCCCCAGCGAGCATTTTTTCTTTTTCTGTCTTCATGATCTACGGTTAATAGAAAATTGCTAAAAAGAACGTGCATAAAACAAGCCAGAAAAGCTATTTTCCGCGGGGTCACCCTTTCCTATACAACCTAACCGCAAAGGTAGCAAGGACTTCGTTAAGTGGAAGTCCATGCGCTCCCTGCATTAACCGTTGCGCACCTTGCGGTTAAATCTAAAGTATTGTGGGTATAGCTTAGAATGCTTTATATGATATACTCAAACAAAACAGGATCGCTGTTGATCTCCCTAAAATCAAAGCGGTAAACCCTCATCCGCTCCAATAAGGCGGTATAATCCTCAGGATTTCGTAATTCTATCCCTATCAAGGCCGGCCCCCTCTCCCTTTGGTTCTTTTTGATAAACTCAAAGCGGGTAATGTCATCCTCCGGCCCCAGCACCTCGTTGACAAAACGCTTTAGGGCACCCGGATGCTGGGGAAAATGAACAATAAAATAGTGTTTCAACCCTTCATAAAGCAGGGAGCGCTCCTTGATCTCCTGCATACGGGCAATGTCATTGTTGCCGCCGCTAATGATGCAGACCACCTTCTTCCCCTTGATATCCTCAGCTATGAAGTTTAAGGCTGCGATGCTCAATGCACCGGCAGGTTCCGCCACGATCGCATCATTGTTGTACAACCTTAAGATGCTCGTACAAATGCGCCCCTCCGGCACCAGGACGATCTTGTCCAATAGCTGGCTGCAATATTCAAAAGGATAATCCCCTGCCCTTTTTACCGCCGCCCCATCAACGAAGGGATCAATGCTGTCCAAAGTTACGGGCCTGCCGGCAGCTATAGCTGCTTTCATGGATCCTGCCCCTTGCGGCTCTGCCCCTATCAGCCGGACTCCAGGGCGCTTTTGGTGGACATAATAAGATACGCCCGCAGCCAATCCTCCTCCCCCAATGGGTAAGACAATCACATCCACGTCTGGCAAATCCTGTAGGATCTCCACTCCCACGGTACCCTGCCCTTCGATAATGTCCAGATCGTCAAATGGAGGGATAAAGGTCATTTTATTTTCCTCTGTATAGTCGAGCGCCTCTTTCAAACAATCATCAAAAGTATCCCCAATAAGAATGATTTCTATAAAACTGCCGCCAAACATCCTTGTCTGCTCTATTTTTTGCTTAGAAGTAGATCGGGGCATAAAGATGACGCCTTTGATCCCTTTCATCTTGCAGGAAAATGCCAGACCCTGTGCATGGTTGCCGGCACTGGCCCCCACCACGCCGTTTTTGAGTTGGTCTTCTTTCAACTGGCTGATTTTGTTGAACGCCCCTCTTAATTTATAAGAACGCACGACTTGCAGGTCCTCGCGTTTCAAATAGATTGAGGCGTCATATTGCTCGGAAAGCCGGGCGGCATATTGAAGCGGTGTACGGTTGATGACGTTCTTGATCCTTTCTAAGGCAGCTTCAGAATCCAATTTCCTCAAATTGCTGATATTGCTAACTAACATATGACCGATGTTTAATGGGTCGTCAAAATTAGCGAATTCATTATTATTCGGCAGGTTAATGCTCAGCTATTTTAGGAGGGGGAAAAAAATCCGGCCTATTCCGGCATAAGGCTACTGTGTTCTCCTAATCCTTCACGCCCAATGTTGACAGCGGGTGCTTGATTGTTTAACCATTAAGGACTTGAGACACCTTGAAAAACGAGGCTTAATGAACCTTAACTTCTCAATGGTTTAAAAATGAAAAACACACAGGCGCTGACCCGTATGCGGGTGGTTGATTGTTTAACCATATAACCAAAAAGCAATTACAGATCATGAAGGAATTCAGCTATTTATGACAATAGATTCATATCTTAATTTGTTCATCGTTGACTTCAATCCTTAAAATGATATGACTAAGAAAGAAGTGACCGGATTGTCCTACCAAATAAAGTTCATAAGGCCCTCGGGCCAGGTTTGCTGGAAAGCGTGTATGAAAAATGCCTCCACTACGAACTGGTCCAAAGCGGATTTAAAGTCCAACAGCAGCTTATAGTACCTGTTGCCTACGGAGGTCTCCTAATCGACACGGAATTGAGGGTAGATTTATTGGTCAATAACTGTGTGGTCGTTGAATTGAAAGCAACCGAGAAGATCCTCCCGTTTATGAGGCTCAGTTGTTGACTTATATGAAACTTCTACAAAAACCCCAGGGGTTGTTAATCAATTTTTTCACGGATAACATCAGCAAATCATTGAAGCCGTTTGTGAACGAATATTTCCGGTTATTGCCTGATGAATAGTTTTTAAACATCAAAGTTAAATGAACCCTGACTACCCAAAAATGGTGAAGAACCAATAAGTTCAAAATTTAACCATTAAGGATTTGAGACACATTGAGAAACGACGCTTAATGAACCTTAACTTCTCAATGGTCTAAAAATGAAAAACAGACAGGCAATGATTGGTAAGTTAAAAATAATACACGCTAAGGCCGCAAAAAGATTTGCGTCCTTAGCGTTGTTCTTTCTCTTCCTTTGCGTGAAACAAGGGTTTAAGTGTTACCCCATGCATGCCTCAGCTTCTTACAAAGATCCCCAATACTTCCAACAGCTGCGGCTTGTCGTACAGGGCGAGTTTGGCGGTAGCATCGAACTTGTCGATCCAAGTTTTTAGCTGCAGCAGAGCCGCATTTTTGGATTGGGTCGCTTGTTGTGATTCTCCCATCTCGCTGTCAAACTTGGCGCGCACAGAGAGCAGGTAGCCATGTTTGGCCATGGCGTCAGCGACTGCCTCAGGAGTGATCTTTATCGCTGCCAACCTGTCTTGTAAGGCTGGATCATCCTGAATGGCTTGATAAAAGGCCTTGGACTTGGTGAAAAGATCTTTATAGCTCTCCGGAAACCCACCTCTCACGCCCAAATTGACCAGCACCTCGGGCTCATCCTTGAAAAATATCCGTACAAAATCCCGGTGTCTCTTGAACAAGGCCTGAAATTCATCCAAAGCCTTTTGGTACGCCATCGAGGCCAGGGAGCTCTCCTTTGACTCCCGTTCGTTCAGTTCCTTCATGCTGTTGGCATGCTGATAAATGCTCCAGCCGGAGTCCAGCTTTTCCTCATCCATTCCAAAATCAGCCAGCATCGCTTTGATTTCCTCATGGGTTCTCGCATTGGTCAATGCAATCCGTGTTCGTTCTAAAAACTTAGCTTCAGAAACAAAAAGTCGATTACTCATAGCTTTTAAATTAAAGGTTGAACATAAAGTAATTTAATAAATCACAAAATCTTTGTCAAATTAAACAGGAAAATAATAGAACATAATACCAAAAAATACCCTGTTCTGGGTATATTGTTTCTAGGAACAACAAATCAACGACCAGTTAAAACTATTCTTATGCGTGGCAGGCAGGGGCACTTCCGATGGCTCTGGGATAACTGCCTGCACCCAAAAAGTATTGCGCCAACCTCCGGCTGCGCGGACAAAGCGTCCGGATGCCGAGTGCACGACTCCAGCAGTATTGCGGAAGACTCCGGATGCTTTGCGCCCTGCTCCAGATGATGTTCGGCAGACTCCAGGTGCAGGGCGTAGCACTCCAGATGCATTGTGGAAGACTCCAGATGCATTGCGCAGCACTCCGGATGTGTTGTGGAGCACTCCAGAAGCGTTGCGCAGCACTCCAGGTGGTATGTTTTTACTCTGGATGCCTACATGTTGCTGGAAACGGCTAACCATTTGCCCTCAGCTGATCGTACACTTTTCCCATCAACTCTGCCGCGTTGCGGTTGACCGGATCCTCGTCTTTAAAAATCCGCTTTTGATAGACGGCGATAAAGCCAAAAAGCTTGATGTTTTTTGAGGAGTCCACTGAAGGATAAAGATGTGTTGTTTTAAAGCCTTTATGGGTTTCCATGTCCAAAATTTACTTTCCAGATTAACGAAAAGCAGGTATTTTTGATTTTAAGGTTCTAATTGATATTTTAGAACTCTCTGATCCAGCAATTATAAAAGCTTGATACATCATGAAAAAGGTAATAGTAGTACCGACTGACTTTTCACACAATGCTTCAGTAGCTGCCAGGTACGCCCTGCAATTCGCAAGTCTCCAAGGATATGGCGTTCACTTCCTGCATGCTTATCTCCCCTTCGCTTCTGCGTTTCAAAATCCAAAAGCAAATGAAAAAGATGAGCAGAGGGTAAGGGAAGCCGCCGAAAATGATATGAAGGCATTTTTGGAGAAACTGGAGGCGGGGATAGAATCGGTTCCTACATCCAATATTGTGAAAGGCAAGCTTGCCGATTCTTTAGACCAATTTATTAAAGAAAGACCTGTGGCACTTGTCATTATGGGAACTCATGGTACTTCCGGTACCCGAAAGGATGTTCTTGGAAGCAATACTTATGATGTCGCCCAATCCATTTCCGTTCCCTTAATCGTTGTGCCCGAGCACATTACGGAATTCCGACTCCACAACACCGTTCTGTTTACGGATTATCAAAAGAATGACGTTCAAACTTTAAGTGAATTTAAGACAGTGATTTCCGGCCAGGAAGTACCCTGCACTTTGGTTCACCTTGTTCCGGAAGCCAATGAGGAAGTCACGGAGCATGGTGTAAAGCTCGAGGAATGGAAGCAACATCTTAAAAAGGAAGTGGGTTATGAATTGTTAGAAATCCACCTCGCCCAGAACAAAGAAAATTTAGAGCGGGTGAACGAAATTATGGATCATTTGGACGCTGATCTTTCTTTATTGACCCTTGTAGAAGGAAGGGGCTTTTTTGAAAAATTGTTCCATAAAAGCCTAGCCCGAGAAATCGTTCTTCATCCCAAACGGCCTGTTTTCTTGAGCGCAGGAAGCTGAATCGATTTTAATTACCGCTAGCCTTTCAAGTCTTATCAGCATTTGCGGTGCTGATTAATAAAGGAGGGATAATCAATGAAGACACTTGGTGTTTCATTTTAAACGAGCACCCTCTGTTGCTCAATCGCCACTTCTTTTTGTTTTTGCACACCTGCAAAGATCACCCATCCTGGCGACCTGTTTTAATGTATTGAAGAAAAACAAGATCACACTTTCCCATTTGCTCCTGTCCTGCTTAAGAGGACATAGCCGGCCACTCCGGATAGGCCAGATGCTATTAGAATAGCAAATTTCGCTTCTGCGACCAACACCGGATCCGCAAACGACAATAAGGATATAAAAATAGCCATCGTAAAACCGACACCCGCTAGGGAACCGACTCCCACAATATGCATCCATCCGGAATTTGCTGGTAGTTGGGCAATGTTGAGTTTGACTGCCAATTTGGACATAAGCAAAACCCCCAGAGGTTTCCCAATACACAAGCCAACGATAATCCCTATACCAAGCGGGGCGGTTAAGCCTGCTATCATAGCCTCTTCAAATCTGATATTGGTATTGGCAAGAGCAAATATGGGAACGATAATAAAATTGACGGGATTAACCAATGCATGTTCGAGCTTTAATAAGGGGGAAGAATGTCCCTCTTTTGCAGAGAAAGGAATGGCAACCGCGACCAGCACACCTGCTATCGTAGCATGGATACCTGAATGGTGAATAAAATACCATATGAAGATGCCGGGTATTAAATAGAAAGCAAGGGAGCGAATTCCCATCCTGTTAAAGAATAAGAGCAGCAACAACACTCCTCCCGCGTAAAGCAGGTATACCGCACTTAACTCGGAGGAATAAAAAATTGCAATCACCAGTATGGCTATTAAGTCGTCGATGATAGCCAATGCAGCCAAGAATATTTTTAACGAAACCGGGACCTTGTCTCCCAACATGGAAAAAATGGCCAAAGCAAAAGCAATATCCGTGGCCATTGGAATTCCCCACCCTCCTATTGTGTCTCCACCTTGGTTCGCTATTAAATAAATTCCTGCGGGAATGATCGCACCTCCGACGGCACATAGAATAGGCAGGGCTGCTTGGCGAGGGGTTGAAAGCGCACCGCCCACTACTTCCCGCTTTATTTCCAAGCCCACCAAAAGAAAGAAGATAGCCATTAGCCCATCGTTGATCCAAAGAGCAACGGGGTACAAAAGATGAACAGCGTCAGTTTCAAATCCTAAGGGAAAATTGAGCAGGTTATCGAAAGATGGACCAAGAGGTGAGTTGGCGATAACTAATGAAATCACCACAAAAAAGAAAAGGACAATCCCACCGATGGAGGGTGAACTCAGCAATTTTTCGAAGAGTATTTTCATAACAGCACTAAATGTATTAGTTTGGTCCAAAGATATTCCCAAAGGAAGGATTCCAAAAGTAAAAATTGGACAGTCAGTTCGCTTTCCAGCAAGAAATTCCATCATAAATCGGATCATTATGCCACTTCGTCTATTAAAAAACATAAAGCTTAGAAAGTCTTGCTATCCCCTGTCGCTGAAAAAGGAAAAATCAGATTACAGCCAATTTGCAGGAAAGTACGTGGTGGGCGCCTATGTGTTTGGCCGGGAAGAATTGAAATCAAAGCAGTATTTGTTCAACGATGGCTTTCCAACACTGATTCTTATGCCGGATAAGTCAGACATAGTCACCCTAAAGAAAAACAAGAAACACCTGAAGACACTTCAATCTGCTTGGGTTTGTTGCGGCATAATTAAAGAAACGTATTGGGAAATACCGGAAGACCTGAAATATATCGTTGTGTTGAGGTTTTCCCCTCCTGTTTTCTATTCCCTTTTCAACGTCAGCCCTGCGGTATTCAAATCTCATCCACTCTGTAACCTAGAGGATATAGTCAGCCGGGAGTGGATGAATGTCTTTGACAGCATGTATCAACACAGAGATGTGGCAGAGCAAATGGCCTTTTTGAATAAAGCGTTTTCCTCCCATAAAATCACCGAAGTATTGCCGGATGGTTTACAACGTGCCATCGAACATATCGAAGAAAAAAGGGGAAACATCACCGTGTCCGAACTACTCAGCATGTTGGGAACTGACATCAACCGAAAATGGCTACAACGAAATTTCCTAAAACACCTGGGGATTCCGCCAAAAAAATACATTTCACTTCAACGGTTTATTGATGCTTACGATCAGTACGACAAAGATGCTCCAGAGGACTTATTATCTATCGCCTTAAGCAGCGGCTATTACGACTATAACCATTTCTTCAAAGAGTTCAAGCAGTTTATAGGTATGGCACCCTCGCAGTATATGTGGGGATGAAGCCGGTTAGGTACTTCTTTTGATGCTGAAGTGAAAATTAAGGTGATCCACCGTTGGGTAGTACCATTAAACCGTCGTTATCATCCATTTACGCTACTGTCCCCAAGTCAAAATCTGTAGGGAAGTACTTTGCTAGAAGGAGAAGCTATACCTATCTTCGCCCTCCCCAATCCTCCAAGGTTTTTTCCGCCGGAACCGTCACATCTTCCTTTCCCCCTGGAATCAACAAAACCTTAAAAGTAGCCGACTCTCCCGCTTTTAACTCATAGTCAAACCCCACCCTTATGGTGCCGGGGTTGGGCGCATCATAATCGGTGGTAGGTTCAGTGCTCCAGGTGGTCAGCTGAATCCCTGCCGGCCCTACCACTTTCAAGGCCAACTTCTGCCCGTCCTTTTCCAAAATAGCCCTGACGTCATCCTTTATCATTACTTCCGCAGGAGTAAGCATATTCCATCGGATGGTGGTCGGTTTGTCGAGAGCTTCTATTTCATCCTGCACCAAAACATACTGCTGTCCAATAATGCCAATGCCCCGCACCGCCTCCTTGAGCTGCCCTTCATATACCGAACCGATATTCGATATGGCAAATTGAAAATCCGTATCGTCTGAATATCGGTCAATCTCGGCATATCCTTTTACCTGCTGATGTTGTCCGTCTACGGTGAGCGTATTGTGTACAAAGTTGTTAAGCCGCATCACGGTCCAACGTTGAGCATCCTGGGTCCTTCCAAAAATCTGCATGCCCTTTGACTCCAAGCTTTCGTAGCTCTGCATCCCAAAATCCATGGCCCAGCGAACGCCGTCCGATTCCATAATAAAAGAGCCGATATCCATATGTCCATGGTTGACCGAGGGTGAACCTGCCTTAAAGCCTACGTAAATGGCCTTGGGATCGGACCAGGAAGTCCTCATCATAGCTACTGGATTGGCTCCCTGTCCTGTCCAGTATTTCGGTGTCGGCTCCTCGATTTTATCCAAATCCATTCCCCTTCCCCATATCAGCGTGGCGGGCAATAACCTATTTCTCGTAAACTTTGAATAGTCCTCTTGTTTCAAGAAATCCTTTTCTACCCAAAGAAGCGCAGCTTCCTGATTTTTTTGGGCAAACCAGAACATGGCTGGGGTTAGATTGGTACCCATTCCCGCGTCTCCCCAATTATACGGCAGGCGGGTGGCTCCAGTCATGTTCATGTAAAATCCCGCCGTCTCTAAAAAACCGGGAGTTTTATTTAAACCAAAGTCAGATCCGTAGGCTTTCTCTATGACGTCCAGAAAAAGTACATTGAAGGAGGTACCATAATCCCAATAACCGTAGCCCTCCGGGTAAGCCCCATCCGGCTGATAATCCTTCATGGGAAGCTTAATACTTTCCACTGCCCGTTCAATGGTTTCTTGGGCAAGGTCGGGGTAATCTTCATAAACGGCCATGGCCCCGAACGTCATCCCGGCGTTGCAGACCTGGTTCCAATTGTGGGTGGCGGTTAGAAACCAATTATACTTTTCATTAAAAGATGGTTCCAAGCCTTTTTGTACGATGGCTTCCCGTATGGTCTTTTTGGATGTTTCCGACAAATCGTCAAATAACCAGTCGTAACCTATAGCTACGGCCAGGGTCATCTCTGCCACATCCAAAAAATGGGAAGGATTCCAGTCAGAGAAATTCGACACGGCAAGCAGTTCTTTTTCGGCCCTATTGAGGTACTTCCCGTCACGGGTCATCCGATAGGCATAAGAAAGATGGAAAATCCTACGGAGGGCTTCCCGTGATTTGTCCAGCAGACGCTTCCCTATCTGTATGCGCTCCACAGGAGGAAGATCGATAATATCGTCACTTTGCTTAAGGATGGCCAGATGTAATTTCTCCCAGTGCTTGTTGTCCCTGATTGATTGTGAAACAGCTTCTTCATCTTCTTCAAAAAACATGATCCGTGGATGGGCCATTTGGCTAAGATTCTTGGTAAGCTGCTGGGAGAAAAGTATCCCCGGGAGATTCACAAAGACAAGAGATAAAATAAACAATATGCGCTTCATAATTTTTGGGGTTATTCTGATCCAGCCTTGTCGACAGGCAGTTGACGGGTCTATCGAATATTTCTAATTGACAGATAATTTCTGACTATAAGTCGATCCATTTCCTTTCCTTGGCCGAACGGAAGATCGCCTCCAATACTTTCGCGTTAGCTTTGGAATTTTCCAATGTTACCGGCACTTCGCCATCCTCCACCACTGCCTTCGTAAAGTCCTCAGCCTGCAAAGTATATTGGTTACAGGTTTCGAAGCTCAGGGGGTCAAAATTTTCCCTGAAAATGTCCCCTGTAGCGATCCTGATCTCGCAGGGACGGTCAGGCGGGGCATTGAAGGGAATTCTGATCTCCAATTCCTTTTGCTCGCCGAAAAACTGCATGCGCTGGTAAGGTACCAATTGCGTGCTGACGGAAAATACCGCTCTGGCAGAAGGAAATTCCATCATCACGCTCGCCAGTTTGTCCGTACCGAACCCAGGATCATATTCCATGGAAGCGACCAATCGAATAGGCTCTTCACCTAAGACCATCCTAGAGGTAAACACGGGGTAACAGCCGATATCCCAAATAGCCCCTCCCCCATGCTCCGGTTTGTTGCGGATATTTTCAGGCTTGACATTGTAGTAACTGAAGAAACCATGGATAAGACTGACCTTCCCCAGATCTCCTCCTTGCACGATTTGCCTGGCTTTGATCCACTGCGGGTGGCTCTGGACCATAAAAGCTTCCCCCACTTTCACTTGATGCTTGTCTCTTGCCTGGATCAGCCGGTCCATATCCGCGGCCTTCAGGCTCAGCGGTTTTTCACAAAGCACGTGTTTACCGGCTTCTATGCATTTTAAGGTGTATTCTACATGCAAGTCATTGGGCAGCGGGATATAAACGACATCGATTTCGGGATCCTGGATCAGCGCTTCATAAGAACCAAAATATCGGGGAACAGCCAGCTTTTCTGCTGCTTCCCGTGCTTTTTCCATATCCCTGGAAGCAATGGCATTTACTTCAAAAGCTTGATGGCCTGCCATGGCAGGAATTACTTTTTCACGCGCCAATTTAGAAGCGCCCAATACACCCCATTTCAGTTTCATCCGATTGACATTATGCGATTATAAAAGATAAGCCTAAAACAATTAGAAATCCCACTACGGAAACTATGGTTTCCATCATCGTCCAGGATTGGAGGGTTTCTTTCTCTGTAAGTCCCAGGTATTTTTTAACCAACCAGAAGCCGCTGTCATTGACGTGGGACAAGATGCTCGCCCCCGCCGCTATGGCCAAGCCTATGAGGGCTTTCATCGGGTCAGATAGGTCCAACACCGTAATAATGGGAAACATCATGCCGGCAGAAGTTACCATAGCTACCGTTGCGGACCCCTGCACCACCCTAATGATTACCGCTAGGAAATAACCCATGACAATTGGAGCGACATTGTAGGTGATAAAAATTCCGGCCATGGCCTCTCCTGCTCCGCTTTGTACCAATATCTCCTTAAACATCCCCCCGGCACCGGTGATTAAAATGATCAGTCCCGCGGGGGCAAGGGCCTTGTCCGAAAATTCTAGAAGTTGCTTTGCATTGTATCCTTTTTGAAAACCCAAAAAATAAGAAGCCACAATCGTGGCAATGGTCAAGGCAATAAAAGGATGTCCTAGAAAACGGAATAAATCCACCCAGTAATTATCTGCCGATAATGCCTCTGACTTCACCAACATCTCCGAGGTGGTCGCCAACAGGATCAAAAATATGGGAAGCAAAATGATAAAAAGGATCATCATAAAATCCTTACGGGTTCCCATGATTTTGCTGTCCTTGAATTCAATAAAATCAGGCACACCCACTTTAATTTTTTTGGCGATATATTTCCCAAAAACCGGTCCTGCCACCACAGCAGTCGGAAAACCGACAACAATTCCCAATCCGATCATCCAGCCCATCGGCACATCAAGAATCTGTGCCACGGCCACAGGTCCTGGAGTGGGGGGAATAAAAGAATGACCCACCGCCATTCCAGCCAATAAGGGTATGGCAAAGTGCAGAAGAGATAATCCTGTGCGATTTGCCAAAGCATAGATAATAGGAACAAGGATGATGAAACCCACATCTAGAAATACCGGAATGGAAACAATAAAACCCGTCAGCATCAGCGCCCATGTAGACCTCTTCTGGCCGAAAGCCTTCATGATATGATGCGCCAAAGTCTGGGCACCGCCTGAAACTTCCAGGAGTTTCCCCAAGATCGCTCCCATTCCCACTACGATAGCTATAAAACCAAGGATGTCACCCATCCCTTTCTGAAGGCTGGCGATCAGCTCCATGAAGGGCATCCCGGCAGCCAAGCCCACAAAGGCGCTGGCCAGCAAAAGGGAAATGAAGGCATGAACCTTCAACCTCATTACCAAAACAAGCAATAAGGCGATGGAGAGCCCTGTGATGATCAATAAATATATTGTGCTATCCATAGTTACCATTCTGCTATACTGCCATCCGGATGCCTCCAAAGTGGATTTTTCCAATTGTGGCCTATTTCTGCCATTTTTCGGACATGATCTTCGTTGATCTCCAAGCCGAGACCCGGACCATCCGGGATTTTCACGTAGCCATTTTCATATTTGAAGACATCCTTTTCCACGATATAGTCCAGTAAGTCACTCCCCTGGTTATAATGAATCCCAAGGCTTTGTTCCTGAATAAAGGCGTTGTGGCAGGTAGCATCCACTTGTAGGCAAGCAGCCAGGGCAATCGGCCCGAGAGGGCAATGCGGCGCCACGGCCACATCGAAAGCCTCCGCCATGGAAAATATTTTTTTGCATTCGGTTATGCCTCCTGCATGAGAAAGGTCAGGTTGGATAATATCCACATAACCATCGGTCAACAAGTTCTTAAACTGCCATTTGGAAAACATCCGTTCTCCTGTGGCGATGGGAATGGATACATGTTGCGCGATTTCCCTTAGCGCTTCATTGTTTTCAGGCAGGACGGGCTCTTCTATAAACATAGGACGAAAAGGTTCCAACCCTTTCGCGAGGATTTTGGCCATTGGCTTATGGACGCGACCATGAAAATCCACGCCTATGCCTATGTTGTTGCCGACGGCTTCTCTGACAGTGGCGATCCGCTCTATGGCCTGGTCAACCTTATCATACGAATCCACATATTGTAGTTCTTCGGTGGCATTCATTTTTACGGCTAGAAAACCCTGGGCCACCATTTCCTTGGCTGCCAAGCCTACATCTACTGGCCGATCCCCTCCGATCCAGGAATATACCTTGATCGTTTCCCTTGCCTTTCCCCCCAAAAGCTGATAGATGGGAGCATTATAAAATTTGCCTTTGATATCCCAAAGCGCCTGGTCTATGCCCGCGATGGCGCTCATTAAAATCGGCCCGCCGCGATAAAAACCGCCCCGGTACATGGCATTCCAATGGTCTTCAATATTGCTTGGGTCCTTCCCCACTAGCCCTTCCATCAATTCAATCACGGCGGCTTTGACCGTAGCTGCCTTTCCTTCAATGACCGGCTCTCCCCATCCTACTATGCCTTCATCAGTTTCTATCTTCAAAAACAGCCATCTAGGCGGTACTTGAAACAATTCGTAACTTCTAATTTTCATTTACAAACCCCTTATATCTGGTAACAAATTGGTTGAAATGTTGGCTCAAAGCTTCCCACTCTTCCCTTTCTACAAGTGGCTTCGGCACGAGCGCACTGCCTATACCAAAACCTCTTGCCCCCGCCCGGATAAAAGCCTCCATATTGTCCAGTGAAATACCCCCTGTCGGCAACAATTGAATCTTGTTCAATGGAGCAAGTACTTCTTTTATATAATCTGGCCCCAGTTTGCTGGCAGGGAAAACTTTTACCATGGTGGCTCCCAATGACCAAGCCCTATAAATTTCAGACGGGGTATAGGCTCCAGGAAAAATAGGTATATCCAAGGAGACGCATTTTTTGATGACTGCTTCATCAATAACGGGTGTGACAATAAACTGGGCGCCTGCCTCCAGGGCTTGATCCAAATCATCCAAACTACAGACGGTTCCAGCTCCAACATTAAGTTTATCGCCTACCGCCTTCACCAAAGAAGCAATGGTCTGGGCCGCTCCTTCTGTGTTCATTGTAATCTCCAAAGTAGTGAGCCCGGCGTTGGCATACAATTCAGCCAGCTTTTCCATCTGATTAGCCGGAAATCCTCTCAGAATTCCGACAAGAGGCATGCTGTCAAACCGTTCCTTAGAAAATGGGTGGTTCATCTGTTTTTCATTTGGTTATAAATAATCATCTGTCCCCGAATCACCGCCTGGTCTATCTCCTCCCCGGAAAACACCCGCACAGGATGAATCCCAAGTTGGGACAAAGCGGATTCGTACTGCGGCTTTAAATGGGAACTGCAGCACAGATAAATCTGGGCGGAAGGCTGATGCAACAGCTCTTTTAACTCAGTTCCTATTATCAGACCGCTCAATAAATCATGGTTCTCCTCTTTGGTTAATTTCCCAAAAAGATGCTGAGCCCTCACCATAAAACTTGCGTTTAGCAAATTGGAAGAACGGGCTACCTCCACCCCCTTGTTAAAGCTTGGCCAATGTACCGTATCGTGATGCTTTTCTACACTGGCAGAAAGAATGCTTTTGTTTGACAGCAAGTCAAAAAACTCGCCGGTCATATAGGTCTTAAACTGCCGTACCTCATGGCCCTTCACCCAAATATGCTTGGAATGTGTCCCTGGAAAGAGAAAAATACTCTCCGTTTTTAAATCACCCAACTGAGCAAGTACCCCGACGACTTGGGTTTCTTCCCCGCGCATCACATCCTCCTCACTGCGGATCCCTGAAATCAAACAAATAGGATGGGGAAAGGCTGCCGTTGCGGGAAAGTATTCAGCCGTGATATGTTTTCCCTCAGCATCAAAGGGAACCGTTCCGTAAGGAAGTTCCTTGATACCGATGGAGGATGAGGCCATTCCCGAAAAAATAATAGGCAAGCCCACTAGTGTTTCCGATCGCCGGGCCTGGATATATTCCACCCCTTTCTGAACAAAAGTCAAATAGAAATCAGCTCTTGCTGCTGCATCGCCTTGGGTGGCATTCCAGCGGCTAAAGGTAGAAGCAATCCCTTGCTCTGTCGTATATTCTGCTAATATTTGGAAAGTCTCGTGTGCTACCAGTCTAAGCCGGAAGGAGGAAGTACCCCAGTCACAGCTCAGAAATTGGCCCATAATAAAAAGTCAAGGTGCATATCGGGTTATTGTTTATTTGATCTTACATAGATAAATAATTTTTTGCCAATTGCCAACTGATCTTCATGGGTTCCTGCCCTACCCATGATAAAATATAGCCAAAAAAGCTCATAGGAAAGGCTGCTGTTGACGTATCGTAAAAGAATAAAGCAGATAGGGGAAGTTATTCACCCATCAGTTCTTCCTTCAGGAAATGACCGACCGCCTTAAACAGGTGTAGTTCCGCCTCCTGCTTTAACTGAGGAGAATTAAATTCCAAGTCGGGTAATTGGATGAGGTAATCGAAACCGCTCTCTTTGCCCTCATCCCCTGAGCTAACCAGGATGGTCTTTTTTCCCTGTTTTTTGGCCAGCTGAAGCAATTCATAACTTCCTTTCCCTCCTGATGACTGAGAGTCAAACCGACCTTCTCCGGTGATGACGTAATCTGCTTTTCTAATTTTCTCTTCCATTTCCACCTGCTCAAAGAAAAAGGAGGCCCCTTCCTTGATATCGACGGGAAAAAAGGCACTTAATCCCATGGCTATACCTCCGGCCGCACCGAAGCCAGGACGATCGGTAAGGCTGAAAGGGGATTTTTTCTGTAGCAATTCGAAAAGCCTCCGGGCCTCGGATTCATACGCTGGAAGATCTTCCGGCTGCAGACCTTTTTGTGGGCCAAAAACCGGAATGGCTCCATTTTCACCAAAGAAGGTGTTTCTTACATCACAGAGACATACGAACTTAAGGTCGGGTAACCTTACAGGCCTTTGAATATGTGCAATTTTGGGAAGGAAGGAGGGGCTGAACTGGCTTATTTCGCGGCCTTTTTTATCCAAAAACAAAAAGCCCAAAGCTCTTAAGATACCGGTGCCCATATCCACCGTGGCACTGCCTCCGAGTCCCAACACGATCTGCTTTGCCCCTAAATCAGCGGCATGCTGAATCAGTTCGCCGGTGCCGTAAGTACTGGTCAGGTGGGGATTTTTCTCATGGGGCTTCAATGCTTTCACTCCTGACACGGTGGAGACGTCCAGGTATGCCGTGGATTGACTCTCGTTTAAGAAGAAATGTCCGAGAGTTGGTTTTCCGATCGCATTTAAAACATGTATAGCATGCTTCTGGAGATGTAGCTGGGCGGCTAGCAGATCACAGGTTCCGTCTCCCCCATCGGCTATGGGGCATTCTTCCCATTTAGCTGCTGGACATTGTTCCACCATCGCTTGGCCAATAATTTTGGCAGCCTGGTCTGCATCAATGGTCCCTTTAAAGGCATTTGGCGCAATTAAAAACCTCATTCCACTTTGGTTTTCATCCTCTCAAAATAATCCTTTGTCGCTGCCCTTACCTTTGGCGCCAAATAAATGGTAGAAATCATTGTAGGAAAAGCCATAATGGCGTACATGGCATCCACAAAACTCATCACCACACCTAAGGAAGTAACTGCCCCAGCCACGATGGTTCCTAGATAAAAATAGTTGTAATAATTGGCTTTTTCGGCGCCGAAAAGATAATTAAAACATTTGTGGCCATAGTAGGAATAGGTAAACATGGTAGAAAGCGCAAACACCAAAACTGCTGCCATCAAAAGGTACTTCCCCATACCCGGCAATGCCGTCTGGAAGGCGGTAAGCGTGAGCAGTACCCCATCCTTTTCGGTTGTCTGCCATACATCGGTTAGCATAATCACCAATGCGGTGAGGGTACAAACGACAATGGTGTCAATGAAAGGGCCGAGCATGGCTATTAATCCCTCTCTCACGGGCTCTTCGTTTTTAGAATTCCCATGCACCATCGGAGCTGTCCCTATACCCGCTTCATTGGAGAAAGCCGCTCTTCTGGCGCCGATAATAATCACTGCGCCTACTGATCCACCCATCACAGCCTCGCCAGTAAACGCATCTCTAACGATTGTGAGCAACATATCCGGAACATCTCCTATATATTTAAACACAATGATAAATACAGTGACCAGATAGAGTGCCACCATAAATGGCACCAATTTGCCCGCTACTGCCGCAATACGCTTGATTCCTCCCAATATCACGGTAGAGACCAGCAGCATCATGACTATACCGATAATCCATCGGGTAGGTTCGCCGCTATTCAAGCCCCAAGGCTCAAGCAGCACAATCTGAATGATAGCGGTCAATTGATTGGCTTGGAAAATCACCAGCAATCCCAGTATTCCTGCCACGGAAAAGATAACGGAGAGAAATTTCCACTTTTTGCCCATTCCATTCTCTATCACATACATAGGTCCGCCTTGGATATGCCCAGAGGAATCCTTGCCGCGGTACATGATCGCGAGCGTACAGGTAAAATATTTTGTAGCCATGCCTACAAAGGCCGAAATCCACATCCAGAAAATAGCGCCAGGGCCGCCCATACTGATGGCCAGTGCCACGCCACTGATATTTCCCAAGCCTACGGTAGCCGCCACCGCGGAGGATAATGCCTGAAGGGAAGTGATATCACCTTTGGCATTGGGATCATCATATCTTCCTCCTACGACTTTCATCGCATGCCTAAATCCCTTAAAAGGGATCAATCCAGAGTAGATGAATAGAAAAAGTCCCCCACCCATCAATAACAATAAAAGGGGCGTGCCCCAAATCCAGTTACTAAAGTCAATAATCAGTTCACCCACTTTACTTTCGTTTATATCAAGATTTTAACAACAGGTACATCAGCAGCTCATTGAAGAAAGCATTATCTCCCTCGGCTCCTGGCCTGATGCTATCGTTTTCAAATGTAAGAAAAAATAAATTGCTGCAGGAAGTGTGAGAACGGGGCTGCTGTATCGCCTCCCTATTCTGATTGCGTCCTCTGCCACTTAAGGAATATTTATAGGCCAAATGCAAGTCCATCTCAATATCCTTTCTATTTTTGAGGAAAGTTAATTTACGCTGTTTTTCATGCCAAAGAAAGCTAAAACTATTGTCATTAAGATAGGTTCTAACGTCCTGACCCAACTCGATGGATCCCCCGATAAAAAACATATGGCCACGTTGGTGGACCAGATGGTTTTTCTCAAAGAACACGGCTACAAAGTTGTATTGGTAAGTTCGGGTGCGGTCGCCTTTGGCAGACAGTCGATTTCCTTTACTGGCAAAACTGATCCAGTTATCCAGAAGCAGATTCTAGCGGCGGTAGGACAAGTTGATCTGATTCAGTCGTATAAAGGATTATTTTCTGACCACTCCGTACAAGTTGCCCAATTGATGGTGACCAAGGAGGATTTTAGGGACAGACAGCACTACTTAAATATGAAGAACTGCCTTTCCGGGCTGGTGAAGAAAGGTATTATCCCTGTAATTAATGAAAATGATACCGTGGCGGTGACCGAGTTGATGTTTACCGACAATGATGAGCTGGCCGGTTTGGTGGCGGCTATGATAGATGCGGATGTGTTATTGCTGTTGAGCAACGTAGATGGCATCTATAAGGGACATCCTGATGACCCTGATGCTGAACTGATTGAATATGTCGGTCAAAAAATGCCTTCAATCAGCAATTACATAGCTCCTACCAAATCTTCTTTCGGCCGAGGCGGGATGCTCACCAAGATGACCATGGCCAAAAAATCAGCGGACTTGGGCATAGAAGTAATCATAGCCAACGGGAAGAAGGAGCAGGTACTGGTCGATTACCATAAAGGCACGCTGAACTGTACGTATTTTGAGCCTGGCAAATCCAAGCATAACCACAAAAAGTGGATAGCCCATAGTGACAATTACTCAAAAGGCGAGGTGGTCATCAATGAAGGAGCAGAGAGGGCCTTGACTTCCGGTCAGATCACCAGCTTGCTTCCCATCGGCATCACCGAAATCAGGGGTGACTTTGACAAAGGAGAAATTGTCCGCATTGTAAATGATAAGGGGCAGAAGATAGGTTTAGGACGAGCCGAGTTCAGTACCAAGACTGCAGTGGAGAAGATCGGACTCAGCCATCAGAAGCCGATAATCCATTATGATTACCTTTATCTATTTGATAAAGGCGCCTGAGAGGTGGTGAAGCACGTTAAACATTGTACGCTATAAGACAATAATACATCCCCAGGTAAATTTAACCTCTACTTAGCCTCTGGGGAAAAGAATTGGGTTATCATGCTCCTTATATAGGGATTAATTATATTTGTTTGATAAGAAAATTTATAAAATGAACTGCTAAGCGCGCTAGGAATACGCAATGATTGCAAAGAAACTTTGCGTCCCGCGACAACCTCTGCGAACCTTGCGAAAAAAAACAACCAACAATGACCTTAATCAGTACTTTTGAAAAGACCAGGGAAGCCAGCCGGGCCTTGTCTTTGCTCTCAGAAGAAAAAATCAACCTGGCGCTAGAGGATTTTGCAGCGGCTACTGTCGCTAATATCCCCGCTATTTTGGAAGAAAATCAAAAAGACCTGGATCGCATGGATCCTCAGGATCCCAAATATGACCGATTGAAGCTAACGCCGGAGCGAATAGAGGCTATTGCCGCTGATATCCGGAAAGTTGCGCAACTCCCCTCTCCCGTGGGTCGAACACTGGAAGAAAAACAACTGGAAAACGGCCTGTCGTTAAAAAAAGTGTCCGTTCCTATTGGTGTCATCGGTATCATCTACGAGTCCAGACCCAATGTTACTTTCGACGTATTTAGCTTATGCCTGAAATCAGGAAATGCTCTGGTGCTTAAAGGCAGCAGTGATGCCCATGCCTCCAACCTTGCCATAGAGAAAATCATCCATAAGGTACTTGAGAAAAACGGCATTAACCAACACATTGTCACCCTCTTACCCGCTGAACGGGAAGCTACGAAAGAACTGCTGCAGGCGGTGGGCTATGTGGATCTGATCATTCCAAGGGGTAGCCAAGGATTGATCAATTTTGTCAGGGACAATTCCAGGGTGCCTGTCATAGAAACCGGCGCGGGTATTGTTCACACCTACTTTGACGTGTCGGCGGATCTGGAAAAAGGTGCGGATATCATTGCCAATGCCAAAACCAGAAGGGTAAGTGTGTGCAATGCTTTGGATTGCCTGATCATCCACGAACAGCGGCTTGAGGACCTCAAAACCATTTCTTCCAAGTTGGCGGAAAAAGGAACCAAAATATATGCCGATGAGCCTTCGTTGGAAGCCATAAAGGACAGCTATCCCAGCGACTTGCTATCTCCCGCAGAGGAAGAACATTACGGAACAGAATTCCTGTCCATGACGATGTCCATCAAAACCGTCAGCAACCTGAAGGAAGCCTTAGACCATATCGCCAGGCATAGTTCCAAACACAGTGAAGCCATTATTGCTGAAGATGAAGAGACGCTGGATCTTTTCTTGAGGTCAGTCGACGCGGCCGCAGTATATGCCAATACCTCCACGGCCTTCACAGACGGGGCCCAATTTGGAATGGGAGCAGAAATAGGCATCAGCACCCAAAAACTCCATGCCAGAGGTCCCATGGCCTTAAATGAATTGACCTCCTATAAGTGGATCATCCGCGGCAATGGCCAAACCCGAGCCTAAAAAACAACAAGAGCAGCCCAAAAAAGGCTGCTCTTGATTTTTGTTCAAACTGTTTTTTGATGATCAGGCATTTTTAAAAGCCTTGTAAGCATTAATCAAGCCGTTGGTTGACGCATCGTGAGAACTTACCTCCTCCTCATTTTCCAGTTCGGGGAGTATGCCTTTAGCCAACACTTTTCCCAACTCCACTCCCCATTGGTCGAAGCTATAGATATTCCAGATCACACCTTGGGCAAATATCTTGTGCTCATACATCGCCACCAAAGCACCTAAAGTAAAGGGATCAATCTGCTTGACTAGGATGGAATTGGTGGGTCGGTTGCCTTCAAATACCTTATGGGGGGCGAGTTTTTCGATTTCAGCACTGGATTTACCTCCTTTTTCCATCTCGGCTTCTACTTCCTCCAAGGATTTGCCGTTCATCAAAGCCTCTGTCTGGGCAAAGAAGTTGGAAAGCAGCTTCACATGGTGGTCACCCACCGGATTGTGGGAAATGGCTGGAGCGATAAAATCACAGGGAATCAACTGCGTCCCTTGATGGATCAATTGGTAAAATGCATGTTGGCCGTTGGTACCGGGCTCTCCCCAAATGATGGGTCCTGTAGTATAGTCTACTTTCTTTCCATCCCTGCTGACGTATTTCCCATTACTTTCCATATTGCCTTGCTGGAAATAAGCGGCAAAGCGGTGCAGGTATTGGTCATAAGGTAAAATGGCCTCAGAAGCAGCTCCTAGGAAATTGGTATTCCATATGCCGATCAGCGCCAATATCACCGGGATGTTTTGTTCAAAAGGCGTCTCTCTAAAGTGCCTGTCCATCGCATGTGCCCCTTCCAACAGCTTTTCAAAATTGTCAAAACCAATCGCACAGGCAATCGGTAAGCCTATAGCAGACCAGAGGGAATACCTGCCCCCTACCCAATCCCAGAATACAAACATATTTTTGGTATCGATCCCAAACTCCTCTACCGCCTTGGCATTGGTGGATAGCGCAACAAAATGCTTGGCCACGGCGGATTCATCCTTTGCATGATCCAAAAACCACTTTCGGGCCGAATGGGCGTTGGTCATCGTTTCCTGCGTGGTAAAGGTCTTAGAGGCAATAAAAAACAAGGTAGTCTCAGGATCCAACCCATTTAAGGTTTCCACGATGTGGGTACCATCCACATTGGATACAAAGTGGATGTCCAAGTTCTTGTTTTGATAAGGCTTTAAAGCCTCTGTTACCATGACCGGCCCCAAGTCGCTACCACCGATCCCTATATTGACCAATGAGCGGATGGGCTTGCCGGTATAGCCTTTCCAGTTGCCACCGGCAATGTCTTCACAAAATTGCTTCATCTGGGCCAGGACTTGGCTGACCTCCGGCATCACATCCTTACCTTCCACTAAAACGGGGCTGTTGCTGCGATTTCTCAGAGCTGTATGCAATACGGCCCGGCCTTCGGTCTGATTGATCGGATTGCCCGCAAACATGGCTTCTATCCCCTCCTTTAACCCCGTCTCATCGGCAAGGGCCAAAAGGCTCGCAAGGGTTTCTTCATCGATTCTGTTTTTGGAAAAGTCCACCAAAATGTCATTCCAGCGAATTGAATACTGGTCAAACCTCTTTGGGTTGGTAAACAGTTCTTTTAAAGTGGTCTGCTGATTGTTTTGGTGTATGGTAGATAGCTTTAACCAAGCTGCGGTTCCTGTTGGATCAATATTTTTCATCAGATGCTGTTTTAAATTTAGTCTACAAAAATAAGGGAATAAGTTGGGCAATGAAATATGGAGGCGGAATTCCCTAAAGCCTTATTGGGATTAGGAATAAAGGCAGCTACTCTTTCCCGGCTTATATCAACTAACTGTTTGGGAGCAGAACAACAAAGGGCAACAAAAAAGCCCCATTCATAAAGAAAGGGGCCTTTTTTAGAGTTAGCCTGGCAAACAGCCATTTAATCCTGCTTCAAAAACTGTCTCAACACATAATTCAAAATCCCACCATGGCGATAATATTCCACTTCAATGGCTGAATCGAGCCGGGCAGTCACGTCGAAGTTGACAATAGATCCATCCTCACGGATAGCCTCTACCTGCAGTCTTTTGAGAGGATACAAACCGTCAGCTATTCCTTTTATGCTAATGGTTTCTTTTCCGGTAAGTCCCAACAACTGGGCATTCTGCTCCGGCAGGTATTGCAGGGGCATCACCCCCATACCCACCAGGTTGCTCCTGTGGATACGCTCATAGCTTTCGGCTAAAACTGCCTTTATCCCCAAAAGGAATGTTCCCTTGGCCGCCCAATCACGCGAGGAGCCGCTGCCGTATTCCTTTCCAGCCAGTACCACCAGGGAAGTACCCTCCTCTTGGTATTTTTGTGCGGCATCATATACCGTCATTTCTTCGTCCGTAGGAATATGGGTAGTATATCCGCCTTCTCTACTTGCGAGTTCATTTTTGATCCTGACGTTGGCAAAGGTACCACGAACCATCACCTCATCGTTCCCCCTTCGGGACCCATAAGAGTTAAAGGATCTTTTCTCTACGCCTCTGTTGATCAGGTATTGTCCGGCAGGCGAACTTTCCGAAAAAGATCCTGCAGGAGAAATATGATCCGTAGTGATAGAATCTCCAAGCTTCAACAACACCTTGGCACCCGCCACATCTTGTGGATTGGGAGCTTCTGCGGAAATACCGTCAAAAAACGGAACCTCTTTAATGTAGGTCGAATCACTTGACCATTGGTAAACCTTGTCTAAGGGAGCCTCCAATGCCTTCCACTGTTCGTTTCCTTCAAATATTTCCCCGTAACTTTTGCTGTAGTCGTTCGGCGATAGTACCTGTCTCATCACTTCCGCAATCTCATCATCGCTGGGCCAAATATCTTTGAGATAAACCGGCTCCAGGTTAGGGTCATAGCCTAAAGGCTCATTGTTCAGGTCAATATCTACTCTTCCTGCCAAAGCAAAAGCTACCACCAACATCGGCGACATCAGGTAGTTCATTTTGACCTGTGGGTGAATTCTTGCTTCGAAATTCCTGTTTCCGGACAATACAGACGCGACAATTAGATCGTTATCGTCTACTGCCATGGCGATATGTGGAGGCAGAGGTCCTGAATTGCCTATACAAGAAGCACATCCATAACCTACCACGTGGAATTTAAGGGATTCAAGGTCATCCAGCAAACCGGCGTTGGTCAGGTAGTCCGTTACCACCTTTGAACCGGGGGCAAGAGAAGTCTTTACCCAAGGTTTCGTATCCAAGCCTCTTTCCCGTGCCTTTCTAGCCACCAAGCCGGCGCCCAACATCACACTGGGGTTGGAGGTATTGGTACAGGAAGTAATGGAGGCGATGACAATAGAGCCGTCATGCAATTCAAACCGCTCATTGTGAAGATTAACCACCACGGACTTTAATCCCTGCTTGGTCTTTGTTTCCAGTTCAACATCCAAAATCTCCTTTGGAGGGTTTTCAGGATCGGGTTTGTTTTGGCCGCCTTCGGCAAACCAACGGCTCTTATCCCTCTTATCAAAAGGTGTGTATGCCCTCCCGTGGACCCCTTCCAATAATTCCCCAAACTTGTTCTTGAAATCCTTAAGTAAAATCTTGTCTTGCGGGCGTTTAGGGCCAGAAACGGTGGGTTCCACCGTGCTTAAATCCAGTTCAATGACCCGGGTGTAATTGATCTTATCCTCATCCTGTCTCCATAGCATGTTTGCTTTGGCATAATCTTCTACCAACTGGATCTGATCTGCAGGCCGATTGGTCTGGGACATGTAATACAGGGTCCGGTCATCAATGGGGAAATAAGTTACGGTACAACCAAATTCAGGAGACATATTGGCAATAGTTGCCCTATCGGGTACCGTCAGGTGGTCCAAACCCGGACCAAAAACTTCTACAAATTTACCTACAACACCATGTCTCCGCAGCAATTCTGTAATGGTCAGCACCATATCGGTAGCGGTAGTGCCAAGGGGAAGCTTGCCTGTTAGCTTTAAACCCACTACTTCCGGCATAATGAAGTAAATAGGTTGGCCTAAAATCGCTGCTTCTGCTTCAATCCCTCCTACTCCCCAGCCGATTACGCCAATACCATTGACCATCGGCGTATGCGAATCCGTCCCTACCAAAGTGTCGGGGAAAACCATCCCATCACGTGCAATTACCCCTTGAGCCAAATATTCGAGGTTAACCTGATGACAAATTCCCATTCCAGGAGGGACCACTGAAAAATTGTCAAATGAATTCTGCGCCCACTTCAAAAATTTATAACGCTCGCCGTTCCGCTCATACTCCATATCCACATTTTTGGTGTAGGAATAATTGGTTCCGAAATAATCCACCTGAACGGAATGATCCACTACCAGGTCTACGGGGATTAAGGGATTAATCTTTTGTGCATCTTTCCCTTTTCTTACCGCCTCAGCCCTTAAAGAGGCGATATCTACCACAGCCGGTACCCCAGTAAAGTCCTGCATCAAGACCCTGGCAGGTTTGTAGGGGATATCCTTATCAGAAGCTTCCGGCTTCCAGTGAAGCAGGGTTTCTACATTTTCCTTGGTGATCGCAAAATCATCAAAATTCCTTAAGACGTTTTCGAGAAGAATCCGGATAGAAAAAGGGAGCTTTTCTATCTCGTAACCTTGGTTTTGAAGCGCTGTCAAACTCCAATAGTCAAGACTTCCGTTTTTGGAATGAAGTTGCTTTTTTATACCGAATAAATCCTGTGACATAGTGAATAATTTAAAAGGTTAGAAAAAAGAGTATAGTTAAATAACCTCTAAGCGGCTACTTTAATTCCTTTTTGCAAGCCTTTAAATTGATGGTGTGGATCTCATCTTGGTGTGACCTACCCCTCTACGCCATGCCGATCATCAAAACCGGTTTTGACCGGGATTTAACAACGATCCTGATGACTTCGGGTCAATTAGGGTTGGCTCCAGTTTCAACCGCTTCGGCTGCGGCCTCTTCTTTTGCTTTTCTTTCAGCTTTATCTTTCTTTCTAAAGGCACCTCTGAAAAGCCAATGATATCTTAAAGCTTCTAGGCTTTCATTAAGTCGGGTGGTCCCTGTATCCAATCCACTCATTGTCCCTTTTAGATATTCCGCGAACTCTCCGTCATTTAGGATCATACCGGCGGCATTATCTGAAACTTTCAACTGCTCGCTGGCTACCCGAAAATTCTCGGCTGCTTCACTGGCCTCCTTGGAGGTACTTTCTAGGTTCTCAGCAGTACTTCTTAGACTTGAAAATGTCGTCGTATCGTTTAGCAGGTCATCCACCAAGGTCCCCTCTTTATTCAAACCCGATGAAAATTTTGTAAGATCGGCTGTCAAACGGTTGCTGTTAGCGGCAGTTCTCTCCAAGTTTGCCATAATTGACCGGAAGTTATCTACAAGTACACTGTCCGTTAATACCGCACCGACTATCCCTTCACCGTTAGCAATCTTTCCCGTCAATACCTTCAAGTCGTTTGTTATGGACACCAGGTTGTTGTTGTTCTCCTGTAGGGTTTCCATCATCTTATCGGTATCCAAAGGCATAACGGCTTCTAAACGGTCTTCATTTTCTATCCTAGCCGATTCGCTGGTGCCGCCATAGATCACAATAATTTTGTTACCGATCAAACCGTCCGAACTTATCGTCGCTTTGGAATCCTTACGGATATAATCCTGTACTGCTGCATCGATGTTCATCTCAATCTCTACCTGGGAATCGCCGTAAAAGTTGATTTTCTTCACGGTACCGATTTTTACCCCGGAATACCATACATTATTTCCGGTCTGTAGCCCACCGATGTCATCAAAAACAGCTTTGACGCTAAAACTTTTGACAAATGCTTTCTGGGCACTGCCAAGCGTCAGGACGCCCGCTACCAGTATAATGATGCCGATTAACACAAATATGCCCACTATTACTGTCTTCTTATTATCATTTTTCATTGTGTAATGAAGTTATAGTCATAAAACGATTTCACTCTCTCATCGGAGGCATCCACAAAAACATCCTCAAATTTCCCTTGTGACCCAAAGACGCCGTCCAACAGTACTGCCACCCTGTCTCCCGTGTCTTTGGCACAGGTCAGGTCATGCGTTATGATGATCGAAGACGTATTGTAGGTCTCCTTCACCTGATTAATCAGGCCGTTAATCTCTATACAAGTGATCGGATCCAAACCTGCGGTCGGCTCATCGTAAAGCATGATTTCCGGACGCAAAATTAAAGTCCGTGCGATACCGATCCTCTTTTTTTGACCGCCGGACAATTCTGCGGGCATCTGGTTTATTGTCTGCAAAAGTCCCACAGCATCCAGTACCTGCTCAATTTCTTTATTTCTTTCCGCTCTGGTCAAGGATTTACTATTTCTCTCCAGGGGAAATTCCAAGTTTTCTTTAACGGTCATACTATCATAGAGTGCGCTGGCCTGAAAGGAAAAACCGATTTTCAGCCTCAGTTCATTAAGCTCTTTGGCCTTCAGTTTTTTGACGTCCTTACCCAAAACGATCATGGAACCATCATCTTGCGTGAGTAAACCCACCACAATTTTGATCAAGACCGACTTGCCTGTCCCGGATTTACCCAAAACTACGACGTTCTCTCCTTTATATAAATCCAAGTCAACCCCACGCAGTACATGGTTATCACCAAACGACTTCTTCAGTCCACGAATTTCTATTACTTTTTCTTCCATGTTACGGTAATCTAAAAAAGTTAACAATCTGCAGCACCAGTAATTCCTCAATAAAGATCAAAAACATGGCCATTACGACCGACGCATTGGCGGCCTTTCCGACACCTTCAGTACCCTTGGGAGAATTCCAGCCTTTATAACAGCCTACGATACCTATTGTAAAACCAAATAAAGTAGACTTCAATATAGAGGAAGTAATATCCAAAAATGAAAGTGCATCAAACACCTGCACAAAGAAAGTAGTGAGACTGACCTTTTCGTTGGCAGTAACGCTTAAAAAAGATCCCATTAGACCGACGAAGTCAGTATACATCACCAATATGGGAATCATAAAGGTCGTCGCCAGCACCCTTGTGACCACAAGGTATTTAAACGGGTTGGTGGCAGACACCTCCATGGCGTCAATCTGCTCGGTTACTTTCATTGACCCAAGTTCAGCTCCTATGCTGGAGCCGACTTTCCCCGCCGCTATCAAAGCAGTCACCAAGGGCCCCATTGCCCTTACAATGGCAATGGCAATCAGCGCCGGCAACCAGGAGGCGGCACCAAACTCCGCCAAAGAAGGCCGGGATTGATTCGTAAACACAATACCTACAATAAAACCCGTCAAGGATATCAAAGGCAAGGAATTGTACCCTATCTGATAACATTGTCTGACCACCTCTTTGAACTCGTACGGAGGGAACCAAACTTCTACAAAAAACCTTTTTACGAACCTGTAAGCATCGGCTAGGCCGATAAAAAAGTTATCTGTTTTAGGAGCAATAAAATTGTTGTTTTTCGTAGTTTTATCTGACATAAATCATTATAATCAAGCGTGAAGCTAACAATTAATAGTTATTGTTACCTTATCAGAATCAAAATTAATTGGCGTTTAAAAATATCTCAACTTCTTCCTCCTTCAGCGGCTTGTTTAAAAAGCCACTGACCATTTCGTGATTTTTGCTCTCCTCGATATCTTCGGCTGCGATGGAGGAAGTCAGCATCTTGACCTCGATGTTTATCCCTCTCCTTTCCAGCTCGCCCAGCAACTCCCAACCCTTCATTTCCGGCATATTGATGTCCAGTAATAAAATGTTGCCCTTGTTACTGCTTAGCCATTCCAGTGCCATGTTGGGATTTTCAAAAAAAATAAGCGTAAGCGTAGGATCTACTTTTAGCAAAATCCGCTTGTTAATCATGTGCTGTACCTTATCGTCATCCACAAAGACGATTACCCGATTCTGCTTTTTGCCATTCAATGAGTCATCCAAAGAATCGTTGTTCATAAAGCTATCGTTTTCTTTGAGCAGGTTATTGACTTTCCTGACTTCCAGATCCAGTTTCCCGGCGGACAGTTTGAGCATCTCCATTGTTTCCTGCGGCAGGTTTTCCTTTTCGTTGGAAAGACTCATAATACCAAGGATATTGGCCAAATGGCTTCTGATGTGGTGGGAGTTGATAAAGGAAAAGTCCCTCAATTGCTGGTTTTGAATCTTTAGGGAATCATTCAGCCTTACATTCTCCAACAACGACTGGTGTATTTCTGTATTGTCGACAGCCAATGCCATGACACAATCTACCCCTTTAAAAACAAAGGGCATACTATAGATGTCCACGTGCCTCGGATCGTAGTTTTTATCAATCATGATAAGGTTCCTAATGATCCGACTCTGGTTGGCTTTGCTCTTTGAGAGATTTTTGTAATCCTCAAAAAATGAATTGAAATATTTTTCTCCGAAGTCGGTTTCAGCGATGTCAAAGTGTGCAAGTGCGGCATCATTGGCCATCAAAATGCGCTGGTCTTCCAGGGAAAGGACAAAGATCCAGTTGGGCATTTTTTCAAAAAACATTTTGTAAACCTTTTCGATTTGCTTTTCAAACCTAAATGACCTGGTCACCAAAATGTAGATCAAAATCCCCGAAATGAGTACAAAGAACAATGCCTTGATCAATTCAAGTACCATCGGTTCGGACAGCCCAAGCCAATGCATGATTTCATCCATATAAATAGACGAAAACACAAACCAGCTGCCCCCAATGAGAACATAGATGAAAGTGATTTTCAATGCAGGATTCATATACCAAGACAAATGGAAGGCATAAATATAAGATACAAAACGCTAAAATTATGCCCCAACACAATTTAGTCAAATCTAATTATTTTAGACAAGGCTAATTTAGGTAGGCCTAAATTTAGCTGAAGCATTTTAACGTCAAGGAGTTATATATATACACCTAAAGTATCCCATGGATGTATTATTTACTCGAACAAATTTCTTTATAAGGGCAGTTGCCGCATTTCACTTCCTCCTCATCCTGACTAAAAGGGACGTTAGGATGAAAAATCTCCGTTAAACAGCTTTTCAAAGCAGCTAAAAATTCGGCTTCATATTCCTGATAACTCTGAATTTCCACCCTTACCCCTCTTGTTCCCATCTGTAGATAAGGATTAAATTCCTCATTGAAGATATCCTTCAAATTGAAGACGGCAGGTTTCAAAGGCGTATTGATCTGGCCTCCGTTCGTTTCTTTATAAAGCAGTCCGTACATCATTGTTTGCATGGCCGCCTTGTTTCTGGTTTTATTCGTTCTATCAAACAATGAGGGAATATCGGGAAAGTCTTTCTTGTCTGATCCTGACTTGTAGTCAACCAGCCTGATGGCCTCCCCTATCTTATCAACCCGATCTATAATCCCTTTCAACGCAATCGTTTTTTCACCTTGAGGAAGGGTTAATGGAATATTGGCATAATAACCTTTGCTGTCTTCCAGAGAAATAATTTCGAAAGGGGCATAAGATTCATCTACTTCCAGCAGTCGTTTGATATATCGCTGGAGAACATCCCGAGCAATAATCAATGAGCCGGAAAGCTGAATATCTTCTTTGTCGGGAAGGGAAAAATGTTTCCTGATAGCCAAGTCCACCGCGGGCCCAACCCAATTCTTCTTCAACTCCTCAAAATCCTCTTTGTTTAAAAAGAAACGGCCCTTGCGCATCTTAAACCCCTTGTACAAAAATTCAAGGCTGTAATGGGCCAAATTCCCAAAAACGGCAGGGTCTATTTTTTCCTGCACCTCATCCCGCTCCCTAATCTGGACCACATATTGAAAGTAAAATTTTAACCGGCAGTCAAGCCAAACATTAATGGCAGAAGGCGAAAGCCTGTGCTGTTTATCCCGCCCCTCACGGACTTCATATCGGGAAAGTATTTCCAGTATCTTTTTATCTTTCGGAATTACGATGGGCTGCGAAGACTGAAGGTCCACGGGAATATAAACGGCCTGTTCTTTTATTTCAATACCACTTTCCAAATCCAATTGCTGTATGTAACGGCTCTTCTCACCCACCTTGCCTTCGTCTGATTCAGTAGTGTAAACAAGATGCACTTCTTCGGCATTGTGCAGCAAGCGGTAAAAGGTGTAGGCATAAATGGCATCATTTTGTTCTTGGACCGGCAGACCGAATGCCCTGCGAAGATTGAAGGGCACCATGGAATTCATGGCGGAGGCCGGCGGAAAACTCCCTTCGTTCATATTACATATAATGACTCTTTTGAAATCAAGATTTCTGGACTCCAACACCCCCATTATCTGCAGGCCTTCCAAGGGCTCTCCTTCAAAAGGCAGTTTCACCTCCCTGAACACCTGCTTGAACAAGCGCATATAAAAATCCAATCCAATGGCAATGCCCTCCTGTTTTTGAAACAATTCGTCCAAACGGTTCAGTTGTTTGTAACATTGGTAAAGGTAGCTCTGCTGCAGCTCCGGCAGTTCCAGTTGATCAGCCAAGGATTTGATCACCTGTTTCAAATAAGAGAAAATTCCAGTCGTCGGGACTTGGTCAAATATCAATCTGAAAATATCCCCCCCCTCAGCCAATTTCTCTGCAGAAATATAAACCTGATTGGTTTCTTCGATATTCCGAAGCTGGTAGACCACAAAGTCATTATTCAGTGACCTGAAATAATTGGAGGACAAAATGCCACGGACCGGCTTGTGGTAGAAAACCACCTGCCCGTCCTTTTCGCTGACATATTTCTGCAACTCCAACAAAGATTCTAGAAAGCTGTAATCCGGGGCATTCTTCACCGGATAGCCCATGGTTACATTGACCTTGTCTATAGCTTGAGGCAACGTATGCAGGACAGGAAAAAGCATCTGCTCATCGGGAAGGATAATCACCGTCTCTTCCAACGCCTCCCCCAATTCCATCCGGCCCACCAGCTCCCCCACAAGATTGGCTTGGGTCACCTTTAGCGGCACGGCATGGGTCTGTATATGGGCTTTTTTGTCCGCAATACGATTTTTAGTTGCGGGAAAAGTGGGACCCAATATTTTGTCCTTCCTGTATTCCCTAAAAAACAACCCTGCCTCCTGTCGCGAATCTTCCAGGTAATAGGCATCCAGATCCCAAAAAATGCCGGCATCAAATTCCTTAATAAAATGCTTGATCAGCATTTCCTCAGTTAAAGAAAAAGCATTAAAGCCAATGAAAAGATATTTTTTGTCCGGCTTTTCTATCTGGTTTAACTCTTCCACCACCTGTCGGTACAGCATGCCGGAATACGCCAGACCTGACGCGGCCAGTTCCGTCTTAAAATTTTCATAGATGGGTCTTAGCTGCTTCCAAAACCTAAGGAACTTATCCTGCTGAAATTTATCCTTCACCTCGAAAGAACGCCAGAAATCTTGGATCAACCGAACTTGACCATCGGTCAGGTAAGAAAGGTCGTTCTCTATCTCTTTTAGCTCCTCCAGCTGATGGTACAACCTTGTAGCGTCCACCAGGAAATTATCCAAGTCATTGAAGTCCTTAAGGATCATTTCCCCCCAGTAGTAAAAACGATCAAAGGATTCCGGGAGGGGAATGATTGAAGAGTAAACCTTGTACAGTGTAAATATCAGTGTTAAGGGGTCGGTGGGCCTCTTTCCTGCATAACCATAGAAAACCTCCTCTATGGTTTTGATTTGGGGCATCCATTGCGGTTTGTCGATGATCTCACCAAAATGCTTGGCAAGAAATAGCCCCGCCCTTCTATTGGGCAATACGAGCACAAGCTGATCAAGATCCTTGTATTCAGCTAAAATGTTTTCGGCGCTGGTCTTTAAAAAACTATCCATTCTTTTCCATTAGGGGGTTTTATATTCCTTATTTCCGATCCAGGGGCGTATTGCGGGGGATTTTTTTGATATGGCCAGTTTCGATGTAGACAAGATAACCCTTAGTGGGTTTTTGGCTCACCTCTTCTATAAGATTAACGTATTCGTCAACTTGCTTTCGGTGTTTTTCCTTCTCCTCTCCTGTTTTGAAATCTATTACTGTCACCGCGTCTTTTCCTAGCACAATTCTGTCGGGTCTTTTACTGGATCCACCAGGCAGAAGTATGCCTTGTTCTGTAAGAACAGGGATGCCTTTGGCAAACCACTCCCGCATAAGATTATCTTCAAACAATTTGCTCAACAGCAGCTTTACTTCCTCCATTTCCTTCAGATCGAATTGCCCGTCAAAGTAGGCCTCCTGCAACAAGAGCTCAAGCTCTTCCACATCCTTCAGTTTTTCAAGGATCCGGTGTACCACTACCCCGTAATTTCTCTTGGCCTGCAAGGCGGCCTTTTCCTCCGACAGGCCCTCATTGTATTTCCTCACCCGCAGTAAGTTTGACCAATTGCGATAAGACCATGATAAATCCGGAGGGCTGGGTAAGTATGCCTTGACTTTGACTGCGTCCGGCCAATCTCCTATATCAAGCACCGCATTTTCATCGTCATAATATTTGCTTAGATCCATAAGCCCGTTTTGACCCATGGCCGATCGGAGTGCCATCTGGATATTGTAAGACAGCTTGTTCAATACGCCATCTCCTTTTGAGGAGTGGGCTTCTGCAAAAGCCAAGAATACCTCCTCCGCCCGCGTCAAGGCTACATAGATCATATTGAGGGAATCGAGATAGGCCATCATCACCTCCTTTCTGTACCGTTCCGCGAAGGAAGTCTGTGACAAAGCTGCGGTCAGGCTCAAGGGAACGATCAACTGGGAGGAATCCTCTTCCTCATAAGCAGACCAGATCACTCCCCTGGAATTGACAATCTCCCAGTCCATAAAAGGCATCAGCACGGCTTTGAACTGAAGGCCTTTGGATTTGTGGATGGTCAAAATCCGGATGGCATCATGGCTTTCGGGTACCTTAACGGTTCTGGTTTCCCTCTTCAACTCCCACCAATCCAAAAATCCGTCTATGTCTGATTTGTTTTTGGCAACATAATCAAAGACCGCTTCCTTAAATCCGGAGATATAAGCCCGCTCCAGGCCCAGCGAATTGAACCCGAACATTTCTACCAATTCCTCTACCAGTTCAAACAAAGGCAATTGGATCAGTCTAGCCTTTGCTTCTTCAAATGCTTTGACCTCTCCCAGAATACGATCCGATAGATCATGCTGGTCGAAAAGTTCATGATGCGCAGTCACTCCCTTAAGGACTTCGCGGTTGTACCACATGGTTCTGGCGGATAAGTCATCATCCGGATGTACCATATATTTTAAAGTAGCTACCAGGCATTTTACACTTGCTGCTTTGTGCAGAAACATGGCCTCACCCGATAATACGTCGTAGCGGTAGCCGTCATTTGGATGATTCATCCCAAATTCCATTAAGGTCTCTGCCACCAACTGTCCTTCTGCTTTTGTCCTCACCAAAACCGCGATATCTTTAAGCGGGTAGCCTTGGCCCTGTAGGATCTTCGCCATCTCCGGAAGCCTGGACATTGCGATGTCTGAGACTTTTTGATCCTCGGTTTTACTCAGAAACTCTATTTTAACCTTGCCTTTAAATTTAGAAGCTTGTTTGAAGGGAGCCACTCTTTGTCTAACCTGCAGATAAGCCCCGTCTATGGCTGCCAGATGGTGGTCCTCCACGCCGTATTTTTCCTGGGCTGCAGATCTCACCGTCAAAGCGAGCCTCTCAAAAAGTGCATTGTTAAAATCCACCACATGGGGCAAGCTGCGGTAGTTGGTGTCAAGATCTTTTACTTCTACCCTTGAGGAACCGATCTGCTCCTCCACTTGGCTCAATAGCAAAGTCAGGTCCCCTCCCCGCCACCGATAGATGGACTGTTTCACATCCCCTACAATAAGGCTGGTATTTCCAGAGGCCATGGAATTGTCCAGCAAAGGATAAAAACTTGCCCACTGAAAGCCGCTTGTATCCTGGAATTCATCGATGAGAAAATTTTTGTACTGGTTACCCATCTTCTCGTAAATAAAGGGTGCCTCTGTCTCGGCGGTGATTTCTTTGAGGAATTCATTGGCGTCGGAGATCAGCATGATGTTTTCCTCTTCCTTCAGAAGCTGCAATTCCTCCAACAGTTGGGAAAAAATACCAAAGACATAAAAATTTCTTCTTACCGCCTCAAGCGTGTTCCACCTAGGCACCATGGCCAGAGCCTCCTTCATCAGTTGATTCAATCCGGCATGATAAGCCTGCTCAATTTGTGCTACAGGGCCCTTCTTGGTTGACCACTCCACCAAATTATCAGGACAGTTGGATAAAGTAGCACTGATCGTTGGAAAGAGCACATGACCCTGATCCATCCGATCAAAAAACAAGATGGCAGAACGGCTCCCCCCTTTAAAATCAGTCCAGGTAAGGCCAAATCTATTTTTGATCGCATCGGCTTCCTTTTTGATTTGTTGCACCCGCTTTTGGATGGAGCTTCTTTCTTCGAATAACCTGGACCGGAAGGCAAGAATATTGTCCGGGTTTTTCAGAAAAGCCCGGATTTCGTGTTGATGCTTTTTAAAATCTTCCTGGAAAATCTGTGACCCCAAATTATTGATGTTCCAACGGATGTCCCAGGATTTGCCTTCGCGAATCTTTTCATCTGCAAAATCCACCAGCCAGCGGTGCAGGTTTCTGTCCTCCCCCACTTTGAAGATAAGCCTGTCCACCAGCCGCTCCAGCACGGCAGCCTGGTCAAGCTCTATATCAAACTTGGCCTGAAGATCCATTTCCCGGGCGAAAGCCCTTACCACCCTTTGAAAAAAACTATCAATCGTACTGATCGAAAAATCAGAGTAATGGTGCAAAATGGTCGTCAACACCTCATACGCCCGGATCCTTAGCTCTTCTTCCGAAAGCTGAAAATGCTCCAGTAGCGTCTTGTCCATCATTTCTCCGGGATTGACCTTCTTGATCAATCTTCCCAAAACCTCCAGGATGCGTTCCTTCATCTCCTTGGTGGCCTTGTTGGTGAAAGTAACTGCCAGGATCTGCTTGAAGGCGAAAGGGTTCTCCAGGGCGAGTTTCAGGTATTCCATGGTCAAGGTATAGGTCTTGCCGGATCCTGCCGAGGATTTATAGATGATAAAGGTTTTGTCGGTCATATTTGTGGTGCAATGCGGATTTACGTTTTGATGGCCAGTATTCTATTGCCAATACCATAAAGCTGGTGCTGGCAATAAGTTCTTCTAAAGTAAAAACCAAAGGCCATTCAGACCCAGTCACAAAGTAACAAAATATCTCGACCAAAGTTATTTTATGCAGGCCACCGCTCCGAGATTCGGGAAGGGCATCCATTCAATAGTACCGCCAAGGGCATTGGGGACTGGAAATAAAAAATGAAGAAGGCAATGGGTGACAGGGGAAGGACCGGTTTGCCCTGAAACGTGATTCTCATCTAAAGGTAAAGGATAAGCCACAGATGTAGCAGCGATCGACAACAATTCATGCCATTAGGCGAATTCCGCAAAAAACGGTATTAAAAATAATTAACAACACAAAGAATTCGCGGTGATTACCCACTACGACACCTCAGAGGTGGGTGACTTAACAATATAACAGACTAATTTTTCAGCAGACATGGTTCTACAGTCTAAGGTAATGTAGGCGCTTTTATAAGAGATTAGCCATTTTTCCTTTTATTTGCAAAAAATCAGAAATCCATGTTCTTCTACCTTTCCCAATTCCTCAGCTTTCTGCTGATGCCGCTGACGATTGTGTTGTTGTTGTTAATCACCGGACTGATCTGGAGCAAAAAAGCTGTTGGAAGAAAGATAATGTTGACAGGCTTGATCCTGTTGTTGTTTTTCACAAACCAATACCTGGCCAATTACGCCATGTATCTTTGGGAACCGGAGTTCAAGGCCATTGACAGCCTACCGAAATATGAGATGGCCATTGTTTTGACAGGGGTAACCAATTTGGACAAGACTGTTTATGACAGGACATTTTTCAACAAAGGAGCCGATCGGGCGACCCATGCTATGCAACTTTATAAGCTAGGCAAAGTAAACAAAATTCTTATCACCGGCGGCCAAGGGCTTAATCCAACCAATAGCAATGCCGAAGCAGAACTTCTGGCGAATTTTATGGTCACCGCCGGTGTATCAGAAGAGGACATTCTTATCGAAGACAAAGCCGTCAATACCTATCAAAATGCCCTCTTTGCCAAACAGCTAATCGAAAAAGAACATTTTGACCTCCAGTCAGAACACTTATTGATTACTTCCGCCTTTCACATGAAAAGAAGCAAGGGCTGTTTTGATAAAGTAGGTTTGAAGACCGTAACCTATCCAGTGGACTATTACGCTTCGGATCCTCAATTGACTTTTAAAAAGGTATTTCAACCCAGTCCAGATGCATTAAAAAATTGGCACATCCTGTTCAAGGAGTGGATTGGGTTAGTGGCGTATAAAATTGCCGGGTACCTATGATCCCTTCGCTGGGGCTCTCCTATCCAACCGGAGGTACGCTTTATGAATTGCCTAACTACCAAGTATCGGAGCCTGAAGTAGCTTACCCTTGCGGATCTTGCCCTTTGTCCCCGTTTGTTTTACGCATAATGAGATTTAGCGGCGGTTAAGGACAGAGTCGGGGAACAAATGATCATAATTTCTCTGATCAATCTGGTCACAGGGAACCTCCGGCATCACCAAGCCATTGCTGAAATCCAGTGAATCCTTATGCCAGAAAACCATCTTTCCGTCCTTCTCCTCCACGTCCCCATACCCTTCCATCACCTGATCTTCCCCTAATAAAAAACCTACTTCCCGGACAGAAATCAACCCTTCCGACAAAAAGGTATAATCAGCTATTAAGGTGTCTCCAGAGATTTGCCCTTCTATAAAACCCGTATTCCCATCACGTTCGAAGAAGTTGTAGTTGAGGTCACCTGTCACTTTGCCATCGACCGGCGGATTCAATTTCAAATAAACCGTATCCCTATCCGTCGCAAACATATAGCAGGATGCTTCTGCAGCAGTCATATGCTCTGCCGCATTGTTTTTCGGAGCAGTTTCTTGTTCCTCCTGAGGGACCGCATTTTGCCTTCCCTTATTACAAGCCAGCAAGAAGGAACTTATTATTATAACTAAGGGAAGAGTTACGCCTCTTCCCCAAAAGTAATTTGTCGGACATCTCATATTAAATATCGGTCAAGATTTGTCGTTTCATTCCCTCTTTTAATATAACCCCATTAATCATTCCAGCTTGTCGATTTCCTCTTGGAAACCTTCCACTAAAGCTTTATCTACCGTGAGTACCTGGTCTGCATTTCCCACTCCTTCTTGCAGAAGAGGATTGATATGGGTGCTTCTGGAATTCCTATAGGATTTGCAACTTGAATGGACTTCTTTGAGATAGCCTGTTGAGTGTAATTGAGCTAAATGGGACGGTTCTGTTCCTCCACCAGGCATGATAATTATCCTGTTCCCGGCAGTCAGCATCATCTTTTTGATCACTTCCAATCCCTCGGTCACGGTATTCTTTCCCCCAGAAGTAAGGATCCTGTCAAATCCACAGTCAATGACTGCCTCCAACGCACTTTCCATATCAGAAGAAGCATCAAAAGCCCTATGGAAGGTGCAGGGAATCCCGCCCGCAGCTCTTATCAAAGCTGAACAGGCATCCGTGTTGACAGTACCATCCGCTTGGAGAATTCCAAAGACAAAGCCATCGGCACCAAAGGATTTAAGTATTTCGATTTCCCTGTACATTACCTCCAATTCTTCTTCAGAATAAAAAAAGTCCCCTCCGCGCGGCCTTATCATCACGAAGACTGGAATCTGGATGGTCGACTTCAGATAAGACAACATACCGGCCGAAGGTGTGACTCCTCCCTCTCCGAAATCCGCACAGAGTTCAAGCCGATCCACCCCATACTCGGCTGCCAATAATGCTGCCTCCAAAGTATAGACAGGGGATTCTAATAATATTTTTGACATGGTGGATTAAAATTTACTTTTCGAATCGTTCAGGGATTTTCCTCCTTTATGATGAAGGGCATAATTGAAGCCGGGGTGTACCGCATAGGCCCCATATTCGCCATCCTTGTTCATCGCCAGAAAACCGGCTTGAATATCTTTGATGTTTTTGTTTTTTGAGATCAACCTCCTTACCGCTTCCTCACAAGCCTCCTGTGGGGTTCTCCCCTGCCGCATCAATTCCACGATCAAAAAGCTTCCGCAAATCCGGATGATGGATTCCCCCAGCCCAGTGGCGGTAGCGGCTCCAACTTCATTGTCCACAAATAAGCCTGCTCCTATTATAGGACTGTCGCCGACCCGCCCGTGCATTTTATAGGCAAGTCCACTGGTGGTACAAGAACCAGCCATTTGGCCATTTTTGTCCAAACCTATCATCCCAATAGTATCATGGTTCTCGATGTTTATGATGGGTTTGTATTGTGCGTCCACTTTCCAACTCTCATAGGCCTTTTTGGCGGCAGGGGACAATACCTCCTTCTCCAGTGGCATTCCTTCCGCGATTGCAAACTGTCTGGCTCCTTCGCCACTGATCATGACGTGGGGTGTCTTTTCCATCACCTTTCTTGCAAGACTAATGGGGTGTTTGACCTGCCTTACAAAGGAAACGGAACCACAGGAACCATCCCCTTTCATAATAGAGGCATCCAGTGTGACTATACCTTCGCGGTCAGGAAGGCCTTGAAGCCCCACCGACAGATTGGAAAGATCAGACTCTGTAACTTTCACTCCTTCCTCTACGGCATCGACAATATCTCCCCCTGCATCGGTCAGCACTTCCCAAGCCCTATCATTGGCCGCCATTCCATGGTTCCAAGTCGAAAGAAGCAAGGGCTTGTGGGATACTTTTTCTGCTTTCAGGCCTAAGACACCAGCAGTAAGGTAGTGGCGCAATAATAAGGAAGAGGACAGGAGTGATTGTTTGAGAAATTCGCGTCTTTTTTTCATAAATACTAGTTTGTTAACAAGATCAGCTTAGAGTATCACCGGAAAAAGAATTCCGCTACAAGTTATTAAAATTTTTTGTCAAAGTTTTTTAATATTAATAATTTTTTATCGTAAATTTAGGATTTAAACCAAATAGGCGAATGGATTTAATAAACCCGAAGATTGTTCTTGACCAAATGGAAAGTGTAGTTGAAATTAAGAACTACCTGAACAAGATCAAAATCATCAAGCTATTATACACGGAAGGAAGCAACACCGCCAATACCATTGGACAGTTGGTCGGTATCAGCCTCCCTACGGTAAGCCTTCTATTAGGAGATTTATTGGAGGAAAAGCTGGTGGTAAAACAGGGGCGTGGGGAATCCCAAGGAGGCAGAAAGCCTGATCTGTACGGATTGGCAGAGGATTCTTTTTTTATTGTCGCCATGGATTTGGACAAATTCGCGACCCGTGTAGCCATTTATAACACCAAAAACGAAAAGGTCAGCCCTGTACGGTACCTGAAGATCACCTTAAACAACGAAGCAACAACAATAGATAAGATCTACCAATTCGCCGTTGAATCCATTGCGGAAACCCAGATCCCCGAGGAAAAGATTATCGCCATTGGTATTACCATGCCCGGTCTGGTAGAAAGCATGGCGGGAATCAACCACACCTACCTTAAGGTGGGGAAGAGCACCTTGAAGGAGCAGCTGGAGAAAAAGTTTGGAAAAAAAGTGTACATTGAAAATGATGCCCGTGCCATGACTTTGGCGGAATACAAATTCGGTACAAGCCAACAGCAAAAAAATGTATTGGGCATTTTCGTGGACTGGGGGATTGGATTGGGGATCATCATAGACAAAAAGCTGTACAGGGGTTTTTCCGGCCTTGCCGGAGAATTTAGTCACTCCCCTCTTTTTGATTCAAAAGGGATTAACTGCTCCTGCGGCAAAAGAGGCTGTCTGGAAACGGTGGCCTCAGGAACCGCCTTGCTGAGATTGGCCAAGGAAGCCATTTCGATCAACAGTGAAACCATCCTGGCAAGAATGGCCCACGAAAAAGGAGAAGAGCTTGAACCCTCCTGGGTTATTGAGGCTGCGTTGGCGGGTGACCAACAGGCAATAAGCATCCTTTCGGAAGTGGGACAAGATCTGGGCAGGGGCATCGCCATACTCATCCAGCTCTTTAACCCGGAGCTCATCATACTTGGAGGCTCCATATCTGAAGCAAAAAACTATATCCTCACGCCTATACAACAAGCTTTAAATATATATAGCATGGCAAAGCTGAGTGAAAAGACGGAAATTAGACTATCCACTTTAGGAAAAGAAGTCGGATTGGTCGGGGCGGTAGCGATAGTAAACGAACATATCTTTGAAGAAACCATCAATCAGAATAACGGATAATTGCGTTAGAATAACAAGGCAATCTCCATACGGAACTATATTTCAAACTGGTCATATTTTAATATTATGTTAGAAAATTATCCTTTATCAAAAACAGAAGAAGCCTTTCTTAGAGAATCAGGCGTAGAGAATATCAGTACCCTGATCCCTTACCTTACTGTGGACAATTTCCCCAAACTGGGATTGATCACGGCATGCAGGTTTCTGGAATGGGTGTCAGAAAATCCCAACGGAGTTATCAGCTTACCTACCGGCAAGACACCGGAATATTTCATCAAATGGACGCAGTACTTACTGGAAAACTGGGGAAATAAAAAGGGTGAGGATATCAGAAAAAAATACGGTTTGGAGACGGTAAAAAAACCGGAGTTGAAAAACCTTCATTTTATTCAGATTGATGAGTTTTACCCAATTGCCTCCTCACAGCAAAACAGTTTTTACCACTATGTCAACAAATACTATATAGATGGATTCGGCTTGGATCCTAAAAAGGCCTTGTTGATCAACTCTGATGAAATACCTTTGGCGCAGGGCAAAAGTTACAAAGAGATTTTTCCCGATTCCAAAGTGGACCTTACCTTGAGGTACAGGGAATATGCCACCGAACAGGAAAAATTACAGCAGCAGTCGATCTACATGATTGACCAATGGTGTGCCGAATATGAAGCGAAGATAAGGGAGAAAGGCGGTATCGGCTTCTTCTTGGGCGGAATCGGCCCGGATGGCCATATTGCATTCAACACCAGAGGTTCTGATTTATTTTCTACTACGCGACTCACCGAAACCAACTTCGAAACACAGGCGGTAGCTGCTGGAGACCTGGGAGGTATTGAGATCTCCTCCAACCGCTTGGTCATCACTTTGGGTTTGGATTCTATCGTCTACAATCCTGAAGCCGTCGCCATCATTATAGCCGCAGGAGAAGCCAAAGCTCAAATAGTTAAGGAATCGTTGGAAACCAAGCTCAACAACGTATATCCGGCAACCGTCCTACAAAAACTAAAAAATGGAAGGTTTTACCTGACCAAAGGAGCAGCCTCCAAGCTGGAAGACAGCGTGGAACAGTTTTACCAACAAGGCGAGTGGACGTCATTAAAGACAGAAAGGGCGGTGATCGAGCTGTGCAAGACGCTGAAAAAATATGGGCACCGTCTTACCATGGATGATTTGAAGAAAGGGAAATATACCCGTCTAATTCCAGGGCTAAATGAAAACACCGTCAGTGAGGTAATGAATAGTATCACGGAGAAGATAGACCGTGGATTGGCTGAAGAAAAGAACGAAGTGCTTCTGCATACTGGGCCGCACCACGATGATATCTCTTTGGGAATTTTGCCGCATATCACCAAACAACTGCACGAAAACACCAACAAAGCTCACTTTGCGGTATTGACTTCAGGTTTTACAGCAGTAACAAATTCCTTTGTCATTGATACCTTAAGGGAAACGAAGAAATTTCTGGATGCGGGGCTGATCCAAATGGTGAAGTACGATGATTTTTTTGAATCGGGATATAACCTGAAAAAGGACAAAGATGTTTATCACTACTTAACCAATGTGGCTTCAGAAAAAGCCCTTGAAAGATTGAGGGGGCTTTGTCATAGGGTGGTGAGGGCGATCGTGACCATCCATCAGGTGAAGTCAACTCTGCAATTGAGGGAAAAAATCAACGAGATCATCAGTATTCTCAAAACTTCCTACGACGGGGAAAAGAACCCGCCTAAGATCCAGACCCTCAAGGGAATGATCCGGGAATTTGAGGAGGAGCTTGTATGGGCACATTTCGGAGTCCAGGTCAAGAATGTCCACCACCTTCGCTTAGGCTTTTATACGGGAGACATCTTCACCGAACAGCCGGACAAGAAAAGAGACGTGGAACCGATAGTGGAGATGTTAAGGACGATCAAGCCTACCAAGCTCAGCCTTACCCTGGATCCAGAAGGCAGTGGACCTGACACCCATTATAAAGTACTGCAAGCCACAGCGGAAGCCGTAAGGCAGTGGGGAAATGAAGCCGATATCAGCAACCTCAAGATAATCGGATATAGAAATGTCTGGTTCAAATTTGATGCAGCAGAGGCGAACGTGATTGTGCCGGTATCTCTGGGCGACATGGCAGTAATGGAAGATTCCTTCGCCAACTGCTATCTCAGCCAAGTGAATGCCTCTTTCCCCAGTTATGCCCACAACGGTAAATTCAGTACCTTAGCCAAAAGAATCTGGGTAGACCAGTTGAATGACGTTCAGCTACTGTTGGGCAAGAACTATTTTTACCAGCATGACACTGCTAATGTAAGATCCAGTCACGGTTTGATTTTCTTCAAGGAAATGGACGTGAAGGAATTCTTGGCCCAAGCAAGGGAACTGGAAAAAACTATGGAAGGATTATTGTAACCTGTCAGGCGCAAGAAGCTGCATTCTGGAGGAGGTGGGTATCTCATACATCCTGCTTCTTTCCACCGCTTCTTGCGCCCATGGTTAATTAATTTATTGGCTGTTAAAGCGGGGCAGGTTGTCCTAAATTGTAATTTTAAATTGATGGAAATTAATAATATTGTTTTAGGACTGGACATCGGCGGAACCAAGATAAGTTCTGGACTGAATGATAAAGGAGTTATTTATGAACGAAAAAAAATTGACACCCCCTTCAACAGTTCTCAAGATGAAATTTTAAAAGTTATTGCAGATCACATTTCCAGCTACCAATCCTTTGGTTTCACCGCCATTGGCATTGGAATTCCCGGTTTGGTAGATCCTGATAAAGGGATCGTTTATAATCTGGCGAACATCCCCTCCTTTCAAAAAGTTGAATTAAAAGATTATTTGGAAGGCGTTTTTAAGGTTCCTGTTTTTATAAACAATGATGCCAACTGTTTTGCTCTGGGCGAGTACAGGCATGGTCCAGCCAAGGAGCACCAACACATGGTGGGAATATCCTTGGGTACGGGGATAGGGACCGGCATTATCGCCAATTCCCATCTGTATACCGGCTACATCTGCGGAGCCGGTGAATGGGGTGGGGTTCCGTATTTGGACAAGACGTTTGAGGACTACTGCAGCAGCAAATTCTTTAAGCATAGTGATGGCCATTCTGCCAAACGGCTGGCCAAAATGGCCATGGGCCAAGAGGATAAAGAAGCCCTCGCGCGGTTCAATGAATACGGAGAACATATAGGAATGCTCATCAAGCGAATACTTTTTACTTATGCTCCTCAAGTTATCGTCTTGGGAGGATCTATCAGTAAAGCCTATCCCCTCTTCAAAGACAGCATGCTGCGGACAGTAAGTACTTTCCCCTATAAGGCTATCTCTGAACCGCTAAAAATTTATGTTTCTGAACTTGAAGATGCGGCCATTCTTGGCGCAATTGCTTTGGCTGACGAACAGGATGCCAATTTGCACAGAAGTTCCTTTAATGATGTCTCTAACGTGAATCTTGCGTGATCAGCAGGGGTTGAGTGAGGCAACAATTCTATAGGAATGCCAGACTAATACAAAAAATCACCTGGCCTATCCCCATTTTTTTTAAGAGGCTATTGGGGGTACTGATCTGTAAGTTTATAAAAAAGGTGTTGATCCGATTAGGATCAGCACCTTTTTTCAACCAGATGGCTTGCCTGCTACTTCCTCTGAAAATCATCTTGCACTCTGACGATATCCTCCTCATCTGAGGGATTTTCAGGATCTGTATGCATCCAGATCTCGGCGACCACACCCCAATTCGCCATTCCTATCAAACGGTGCCTTTCTCCTTGGGAAAGCTCAATTACCTTGTCTAATTCAAGGGCCGTCAATGGGCCTTCCTCATCCGTTGCGCTGATTTTAATTCCGCCCTCGCCTCCGATTAACTTCCATATTTCCGCCCTTCGGTGATGATATTGCCAAGAAAGCCGCATTCCGGGAGCTACCAATAAAATTTTGGGGCTAAGCTTGTTTTGTAATTGAAAATCAGAAAAAGAGATGTCCTGAAAAAACTGTTCCCGGAATTTCTGAATCTGGGACTCCTCCAAAACAAAAAATCCTCCCCATGGCCGGGATTGATCTTCATTTTGAATAGCATATCCTTGGGAGGACAACCAATTTCGGATTTGACCAAACACCTCGGCTTTGGACATTTTGCTGCTAATGTTCATTTTTTGTTAGTAATAGAAATTGAAAACTTATTGCTTTTATTGGGGTTTAAAAAAGACGATCCGGATTTTCGGTGAAAATAAGGATTTAATAAAGATAAAAGGAATATTTAGTAAGTATAAAACGAAAAAACCTGCCCCACAATTGATTGTGGGGCAGGTTATTTTTACTTCACGTGGGCCTATCTTATGGCTTCACGGAAGGCAGGCTTATCTGCAAATGCATGAAACTCCTGATCTACGGCGGCGCGCTTTTTCAGAGATTCGTTATTTTGAACCGCTTTCCTTAAGTTTTCATACACCAATGCTTCGTCACCGGATCTTGCACCCACCAATGCGAGGCCATAAAAACCATAACCGTAATTTTTGTTGACTATCGCACTTTCTTCAAAGGCATTTCTGGCATTCCGAAAATCCTCGGCAAGCAAAAAGGCCAAACCTTTGTTAAACAAATTGGTTTCATTTTCGGGAGCATTGTTCAAGTGAAGGCCCGCTAGCTTATAGTCCCCCCTCAAGATACTTACAGCACCGAGAGACGCATCGTTGGCACTTTTTAGCTCATTGTTTCCTTCCGCTAAAGAAGTTACTTTGTAGAAAGCCTCATAGGCACTGGTATAATCGCCAGTCAATAAATGAACATGACCGAGGTTGTGGTAGGCATAAGCATTTTCCTCTCCAGCATTGGCTTTTTCGAATGCACTGCGCGCCTTGGCGAGCAAGGCATTTCTCTCTCCGACATTAAGCGAGCGGTTAGCCTGGTTCAAGTAGGTGACCCCCAGGTTATTGTGCGCCAAAGGGCTATCGTAAGCAGAAGCCTGCGCTTCGTATATCGCTGCCTTTTCTTTTAAACCCGGAGTTACGGATGCCGCAAAGGCAATTTCTTCCTCAGTGAGCGAAGTGTCTTCTGCAGCCCCTCTCACAATCCGGCCAGCCAATAGCGCTATTTCTGCTTCGGATTTTTTGTCCTTAGTGGTCAAAATCTCCGTCTTTGCAATTCTCAACTGGGGATAGAGATCTTTGAATACGGTCTTATAAGTGGGCAGTTGCTGCATTTTTTTCTCCTTCGCATCAAAGTCGCCGTCTCCATAGATAATGGTATGGTATTCCTCTTTCTCTTGCGGAGTGATTTTGTCATAATCAGCCAACAACAACCTGAAGTCAGACCAATCATCCACAACCGGCAGTATAATAAACTGGATAGAATCTGATTCATCCCGGTAATCATAAGGCTGCATTTCTCCTCTATAAAATTTCTCTATCACCTCTGCCCGGTTTTTGGACAAATCCCTGTTAACTCTCTCTGAGCCTTCGGGAGAATGGGTACCCGTAATGGTAACGGTTCTGGTTACGTTTTCACTGGCAATAAAGGCTTTCAGGAATTTCCCTCTCTCAGAATTCACCTCACTGGGTCTCAGGGTAGAACTTCCCTGCTCAAAAAAGAACTCCACTTCCACCGGCTGCAGTTCTTCTTGGTCGGCATAACCATGATCCATATAATAACCTATGGGAGTAATGGCTTCATCGGCGGCAAATTGCCCAATCCTAGTCAATTTTGGAGTGGTGACCACCCCTTTTGTCAATGTGGATTTTGGCGTGCTCAGGCTTTTACCTGATTTCTTGTGGGAGGCAACTCCCACTATTTTTAATTCGCCGTTACTCATTTCCTCACTATAGGGAAAAGAGAAGGAGGCTTCCTGCTGCGCGGCTTCTTTTCTGTTGATCTCATCCCCATCGAAAGTAATGGAGTCTGCCAACGGATAACTGTTTCCCGAATATTGATATTCAGGAACCAAAGAATAAACCACCTTCTTTTTCATCATGTTTGGAGGAAGCTCGGCATTGACCGTAAACTTGACGGAATCCCCATGCAATTCTAAAGGAGCCGGATCAACCGAGACTTGTTGATCTGCTGACTTTTTTATGACCGACTGAAGGGAACAGGAGGAAAACAACATCATGCCTCCCATTACAACCAGAATTTGTGAACGTTTCATAAAACTATGTGTTAATTGATAGATTATATATTATGGTTAATTTTCCGTAAATTTAAAGACCATTAAAAAACAGAATCCAATGGAAAAGCTTAAACTATTCTTCCAAGACAGTGCTTTTGGCGTCTGTTCTAAATTGGGTGAAAAACTCCATTTTCCCATTGACAGCATTCGGCTGTTTTTTATCTATTCATCATTCATCACCCTTGGCTCTCCGGTCATTGTCTATGTGAGCCTTGCCATGATGATGAAAGTCAGGAAATACATGCGGAAAATGAACAATCCTGTCCTCTTTGATTAGAGCTGAGAATAAACTTTTTTTCCCTTTAGATAATAGCTAATGGCTATTGAAAAGGTTTTTTTGTCCTGTGCGACCTTTGTCAATTTTGGTGCCAAAGGCGGCTTATTCACCAAAGGCCTCAATTTAAAAAAATCACGGTATCCCTTTATGATTGCCTTCCCATGAGAAAGGCTCTCGGACAGCGAAAAATGAAGCATGGCGGCGAAATCGAGGAACATCCTAAAAAAGAACACCTTCAGAAAACCAATGGACGAAAGGTTCTTGTACAACATCAGTAGATTATTCCGGAAATTGAGGTAGGTTTTGAATGGGCTGTTGGGGGGAAGGGTTCCACCGTTTACATGGAAAACCTTAACTCCTCCATTGTAAAAAATCTTTTTGCCCGACAACCTCATCCTCCAACAGAGGTCAATCTCTTCCATATGGGCGAAAAACTCCTTGTCAAAACCTTTGAAGTGGTGGAAATCTTCCGACCGGATAAAGAAACAGGCGCCTGAAGCCCAATCTACCGGAACACAATCATCATATTGGTGAACATCTTCCTCCGTATGGCTAAAAATCCTTCCGCGGCAATAAGGATAACCCAAGGCATCCAAGAATCCCCCGCCCGCGCCCGCATGGTCAAAATGGGATGGCCGGTGGTAGGATAAAATTTTGGGTTGTGATGCCACAATGTGAGGATTTTTATCCAACCAGCAGACCATTTCCCTATCCCAAGCTTCAGTGACCATGATGTCGGAATTCAGCAAGATATAGTATTCGTAGCTCCCTTTTAACTGATCCAGGGCCAAGTTATATCCCTGGCTGAATCCATAATTGGATTCCAGTATAATGAGCCTAAGTTCCGGGTGGCTTTCTTTTAAAAAATCGATAGAACCGTCGTCACTTGCATTGTCTGCCACGATGATATCGTAAGTACTGTATTTGACTACATCAGGGAGGAATTTTCTGAGCATTTCCTCCCCATTATAGTTTAGTATGACAATGGCAGCCTTTTGCATTAAAACATGTTCCCAAAGTCCATCCCAGGTATATTGGGCATCATTCCTTCAGTCGCCTTTTTCATTTCTTGCTTGATTAGCTGGTCGATCTCCTCAAATGCCTTATTGGTCGCCGCTACAATGAGATCCTTAAGCATTTCCTTATCGTTGGGGTTGACCAAGCTGTCATCTATCACTATATCCACCAATCTCCTGTGGCCATTGACTTTGACTTTTACCAGTCCAGCCCCTGATTCCCCTTCCGCCGTGAGATATACCAGCTGTTCTTGCTTTTCCTTTATCTTCGCCTGGGCTTCCTTTACCTTGGACATGATATTCATTATATCGAACATATTTCTTCTTCTTAAATTTATACAAATATAATTGGATTATCGTCTAAACAGTCGCTTCCACACAAGCGGTTCCCTATAGGATTTCATTGGATTGGAGTACAGCTATTGCCTCCGCCAGGTTGACCATTTGCTGCTCTCCACTCTTCATGTTTTTGAGGGTATATTTTTGCTGTGCGATTTCCTCTGATCCCGCCATGAGGACAAAAGATATATTTTTCTTGTCCGCATAGTTGAATTGCTTTTTAAGCTTCGCCTCATCGGGATAGATTTCCGCACTGATTCCTTCCGCCCGCATGGCAGAAAGTGCTTTGAGGCCATACTCCTTACCTTCCTGATCCAGAAAACCAACCATTACTTTCGTGGCGTTGATCTGATCCTCAGGAAAAAGCTTCAATTCCTCCAGCACATCATAAATTCTATCCACACCAAAAGAAAAACCGACCCCCGGAACGTCTGGAAGCCCAAAGACGCCGGTGAGGTTATCATACCTTCCGCCGCCGGCAACCGAACCAATGGATACACCATTTACCTTCACCTCAAATATTGCCCCGGTGTAATACGACAGTCCCCTCGCCAGCACCAGATCAAAACCCACATGTTCCTCCCCTTCTCCAAAAGCTGCAAGCACTTCAAAGACTTCTTTCAGCTCTTTCAGACCCTGCAACCCAATAGCGCTGCCTTTCAGGAAATCCTCCAAAAACACAAGCTTCTCTGAATTACCTGCATTCAAAAGCACCACAGGCGAGAGCTTTTCGATCGCCAAAGCGGTAAATCCCCGCTGCAGCAATTCCTCCTGAACCTTCCCCCAACCAATCTTATCCAGCTTGTCTATGGCTACGCATAGTTCACCCTCTTTGCCCGGTTCCCCGATCACTTCAGAAATCCCCGTCAGGATTTTTCTGTTGTTTATTTTAATGGTGTAATCCTCCAAGCCAAGGCCCGAGAACACCCTTCTGATCATCAACAATATCTCCGCTTCACAGATCAGGCTGTCTGTCCCCACCACGTCGGCGTCACATTGGTAAAATTCCCGATACCTTCCCCTTTGCGGCCGGTCTGCCCGCCATACCGGCTGGATCTGAAAACGTTTGAAAGGGAAGACAATCTCATTCCTATTCATGACCACATAACGGGCAAAGGGCACGGTCAAGTCATAACGGAGGCCTTTTTCGGCTACGTTGGGCAGAACCTTCGACGTTCCGGCAGCAATGTCTTCGGGCTTTACATTCTTCAAAAAATCTCCGCTGTTCAATATTTTAAACAGCAGTTGGTCCCCCTCCTCGCCGTACTTTCCCGTAAGGGTGGAAAGGTTTTCCATGGCGGGAGTTTCCAATTGCTGGTAGCCAAATAGCCTAAAAGTATCTTTAATGGTGTCCAATATGTAATTTCTTCTAGCCATCTGTAAAGGGCCAAAGTCTCTTGTGCCTTTGGGAATAGTTGGTTTGGGAATGCTCATCTGCTTCAATTTTGCCCAAAGTTATAAAAAAAGGAAGGATTAAGAAATGGAAAGCGATAGCCGCAGCACCGGTACGGCTGGGTTTGCTGCTGATTTTGCTTCTTTTGAAGAATCCTCCCAAAGATATCTCATCTTGTAGATAAGGCTGAATGGCGATTTTTAGCTGTTATCGTTTAGGGGACGCTCGGGCTTCTTGCTTTTTCCTGCATAATTAATTATTAGAGGGACGGTTTTATTTTCAGGTTCAGGCACCTAGACCGCTGTTTTTGCAGCATCCATAGTATTTATTATAAGGGTTGCCCAAAAGCAACCAAAACCTCAGCGAAATCCAAGGGCATAAAAATTAGCTTTCCTTTTTTTTCAAATATCTAGTCCAATTCCAATATAATATCTACCTTTGCCCCTCATTTGAATCATAAACAGGAATAGAGATGGCTGTTACTACTTTAAAAAGAAAACTGAAAAGAAAAAGACAATCCCAGAAGGCACGAGTGATCAAAATCAAACAATTGAGCGCAAAACCTGTTATCAAAAATGTGGATTTGGAAGAACTGAAAAAAGGTTTTGCTGAGGCAAAATAAAAAGTTCTCTGTCTTGAACGAGATATAAAAATGGCCATGAGGATTTCATCGCCATTTTTATTTTACTTTTTTCCCGAGTTCTACCACGCGTAGGTTTTTTGCTTTCCCTTCCTCTATTTCAAACTTCAGCAAAGTCCTGACCTGATGAAATCCCTGAATGCCTATGGCTCCGGGATTCACGTACAGACAGTTCAGCTTGGAATCAAACTCCACTTTGCAAATGTGGGAATGGCCACAAATAAACAGATCCGGCATAAGGGTCTGTAGCTTGCTTTTTATTCCCTTGGCATAATAAGGCGGCTTTCCACCAATATGGACCATCAGTATCTTCATTCCCTCCACTTCAAAAAACAGTTCCTCGGGATACAACATCCTCGCCTGCGCATCATCTATATTACCTGTCACCACCCGCCTTACCTTTCCTTCCGGCAAGGCCTGAATGACGGCTTCATCCCCTATATCCCCCGCATGCCAAATCTCGTCCACGTCTTCCAGATGCGCAAGCACCCTATCATCTATAAAGCTGTGAGAATCGGAAATGAGGGCAATTTTCACCATTTTTTTGTTATTTTTTCTTATTGGATGTTGGGAGGGAAATGCTAAGGGGACGGGAGACCGGCGACGGAAGAGGGTGTCGGGTCTTACCGCTTTTCTTTGGAGTCTTAGGTTTCATCTTCCCACCCGCAAAGAAAACAAAAAAGACGCCCAATGTAAACAAATCATGAAAGCTCGGCACATAAAAGTGGATTTTCTAAGTTTGAGGGGATAATACAGAACAGGACTTGGTAATTGTGGGAGAACTTTATATTTTTACAATCAAAATTTTGTACTTAAATGAAAGAAATACAGTTTAGAGATGCAGTAAGGGATGCCATGTCCGAAGAAATGAGACGGGACAAAAATGTATTTCTTATGGGAGAAGAGGTCGCTGAATACAATGGCGCCTACAAAGCCAGCCAAGGCATGCTGGACGAGTTCGGTCCTGACAGAGTCATCGACACGCCTATTTCAGAGCTCGGATTTGCCGGCCTGGGGGTAGGTGCAGCCATGAACGGCCTGAGACCCATCATAGAATTCATGACCTTCAACTTTTCTTTGGTCGCCATTGATCAGATCATCAACTCTGCCGCCAAAATGCTGGCCATGTCCGGCGGACAGTACAGTGTCCCTATCGTATTTAGAGGCCCTACCGGAAATGCAGGCCAGCTAGGTGCCACCCACTCCTCCAACTTTGAAAATTGGTTTGCCAATACCCCGGGACTTAAGGTGGTGGTTCCTTCCAATCCTTATGATGCCAAAGGTTTGCTGAAAGCCTCCATAAGGGACAATGACCCCGTGATCTTTATGGAGTCAGAACTCATGTATGCAGACAAAGGAGAAGTACCGGAAGGAGAGTATCTGTTGCCTATCGGAGTAGCTGAAGTAAAAAGGAAAGGCACCGATGTGACTCTGGTCTCTTTTGGCAAGATGATGAAAGTGGCTTTCCAAGCCGCCGATGAATTGGCCAAGGACAACATTCAAGCGGAAGTCATCGACCTAAGGACCGTAAGGCCTATCGATTATGCGACCATCATTGAATCGGTAAAAAAGACCAATCGTTGCGTGATCGTAGAAGAAGCTACGCCTATCGCTTCATTGGCAACGGATTTGGCTTTTATGATACAAAAGAACGCCTTTGATTATTTGGACGCTCCTGTTCTCAGGGTAAACTCAATGGATATTCCTTTAAGCTATTCCCCTACTTACATCGAGGCTACCCTGCCGAATGTAAAAAGAACCATCGAAGCTGTTAAGAAGGTTTGCTATAAATAGTAAAAAAGCTTCCGAAAGGAAAATCAAAAAAGCCAGGCCGCTAATTGCGACCTGGCTTTTTTGATTTGTCTCTTCATCAGTTAGGCATTGCCCCTTCGGAGCCTCCACCATCTTGCTTTAGATCCTGATTGTCTATTGTCCTCTTTCTTCTCGGACTGCCGACACTCATTTTCCCGATCCTGTAGCTGAAATTGACTTTGAAATTCATGTTCCTCATGGTGTTGGTACTCCTTTGGGTAATTGTAGAGGAGGTAACCTCGTTGTGCATTTTAAATTCCGAGGTAAGGAAGTTCTCTGCCCCAAAACCAATGCTTCCCTTCTTGCCCATAAACTCCTTGTTAAGGTTCAGTCCGTATACCCTGAATCCGCCCTGGGAACCCTGAAGCTGCACCCTGCTCCCTCTGGCAAAACCAAAGGCCTGGATCACCCAAGTATCTGTGATATTGTAGTTACCGAACAGCCTTCCGCTGATAACAAAGCCCTCATTGGATGCCCTATACGGATACACCAGGTTGTTGTCAAGTAGAGCGTAGTAGGAATCAACACCTCCATTTAAGCTGAATTTATTGGAAAGGCTGATGTTTGTAAACAAACTTAAACCGTATGCTTTTTCACTTCCTATGTTTTCGTAGGTGGTAAAAATAGCCCCGTTTCGATCTTCGTCCACAGTCCTTACGGATTGGATGGAACCAGTACTGTTTCTATAAAAAGCTGAAAGATTTAATGAAGCCACTTTATAGTAAGTATTGTAACCCAATTCATAATTGTCCGTAAATTCAGGATCCAAATAGGGATTGCCCTGAGTGATCTGCAAAGGATTGGCATCCTCAATATTCGGATTTAAAAACTGCAAAGAAGGGCGTTGGATCCTGCGGTTGTAAGCAAGTTTGATCATATTCCCACTTTTCAGTTTCCTACTTAAGTTCAGACTGGGAACCAAGGTACCATATGCAGGGATATCCACCGTCTGCTCTGTTTTAAAATCCGCATCAATAGTAGTGTACTCATACCTTAACCCACCCTTTATGGTATAATCGTTCAAGAAGCCCAAGGTGTAGGATAAATAACCCGCCATAACATTTTGTTGGTAATTGAATTCGTTCGACCGTTGTACGTCATCAGATTCTACAAAAGGGCCGTCTGCACCGTCTGCAACAAAATAGGCGTAATCACTGGTGGCCTTTCTAAGGATGTTTTTGGCGCCATACTCCAGTATTTGTTTGTCGCCTGACCCGACAGGGGTAATATAATCCAACTGAAGGGTAAATTCCTGGTTGTTGCTGGCATTTTCATTTTTGGCCCTACTGGCGATCAGGTCAAAATCTTGGTCAAAAAGGCTGTTTATGAAGTCATTCGTCCTGTTGTTCCTGCTGTACAAACCAAGGATGCTGAATTCCTTCTGCGGCCTTTCAAAAGTCCTGGTGTAGTTGAAATTGACATCTATATTGTTGGAGAGATTGTCCATATTCACCTGTCTCAGGAGGCTGTTGACCAAGATTTCGTCCATATAGGTTTCCGAGAGCAAATTGTTCTGCTTATTTTTAAAATTAAACAAGCCGTAGCCCACAGAAGCGGATACCCAATTGAACTTGTTGATTTCATAGTCCCAGCCAAAATTATAGCGGCCCATCAACATATTGGTCTTGGTATCCGCACTTTGATAGATATTGGCTACACCTCCATCTGGATTGGTCAGCTCCTGCTCATTATCAAAGGCGCCTTTTACATTGTAGCCGCCCCGGCCGTGGCCGCCCAAGGTGAATCCCATCTTACCCCTTCTTAAGCTGGCGTTCAGGCCCAAATTGGATCCCCTCATCCCTACGCTGCTGTTGATGCTTAACGAAGCGCCTTGGAGGTTGTTCTTTTTGGTGATGATATTGATAATCCCACCCGATCCTTCAGCATCGTATTTGGCAGAAGGGGAAGTGATCACTTCCACAGATTTGATCTCGTCTGCCGGGATCTGTTTTAAGGCATCTGCGATGCTGCTGGCAGCAATAGTGGAAGGCTTGTTGTCAATCAACACGCGGATATTCTGGCTTCCCCGCATCGATACATTGCCATCCAAATCAACCGATAACATCGGCACTCTTCTCAATACGTCGGAGGCATCTCCACCTACGGTGGTTTTGTCGTTTTCTGCATTATATATGGTACGGTCAACCTTCTCCTCAATAAGGTCGCGCTGCCCCTGCACCGTCACTTCCTGTAATGTCAGGGATTCTTCATCCAGGGACAAGTTTCCCAGATTGATTGCTGCTTTTCCTGCAGTAATATTTACAGCTTCTTCCAATGTGGAAAAGCCCATAAAGCTCACCTGAAGGGTATATTTCCCTTCTTTAAAACCGGTTAGAAAAAATTCGCCGTTGCCATCGGCTACGCCTCCGGTGATGTTTTTGCCTGTCCCCGCCTCCAACAGTACCGCTGCCGCATAGGCTATAGGCTCTCCTGACTTCTTTTCCACTACCCTTCCGGAGATCTGGTAGTTAATCTGGGCAGTTTCGGCGACCTGCTGTGCACGAATTTCTGCAGAAGAGGCAAATCCCAAAAATGCAGCAATGGTGAGTAATAAATAGGGCTTCATTGGTTATATTTCTTTTAAAACTTTGAATTGAAAAGAGATTGGATTAAAATCAAAAGCAAAAGAAGATATTGCAATTCTTATAAAAAAATCAAATAGACAGGACAGGTGGATTTACCGATAGAAAGGCAATTAGGGAAGATAAATGGATTTTAGCCTTTTATAATATCTTTCATCTACTCAAAAGGCCAGTTCATGGTAATAATCGGGCTACCTGTAGATTAGGCAAGGAGATTAGATTTGTTTATTTTAAGTTTGGGCATAATTTCCTACTTTACATCAATGAGTCCGACGCATTTCCGCAACAACCTGTCCATACTCCTTCATGTTTCCGCTTGGTTGCTGCTGGGCATGATGTTGTTTTTATTGAACCCGCTTTCCTGGAAAGTTGCCTTACCGGACCAGTTCTGGATCAGGCAGGGGATTCTCCTGATCATGCTTGCCGGCATCTTCTATTTGAACGAGCACCTCCTTGTCCCAAAGTTTCTGTTTAAAAAAGGAAAAACCTGGGTGTTTCTGGGCATTGCAGTGGCAATAGGTTTTTTACTGATGTTGGTGATACAGCAAATTGAAGTTTGGCTGAACCTCCCCGAGCTGATGCACAAAGCCTTTAGGCCCAACCGTCCCTACGTTCCCAAAAACCATCTGTTTTCCTTTGATATTGTCACCATCTTGATCATATTTCTTTGTTTGGGCATCAGCACGAGTGTTGCTGCGGTGCAAAAATGGCAAGCCGATGAAGCCTTAAGAAGGAAGCTGGAAGAAGAAAGGATCAGTTCAGAGCTGTCCTATCTCAAGGCCCAGATCAACCCCCATTTTTTCTTCAACACCTTAAACAATATCTATGCATTAACCAGCATAGATCTGGAAAGGGCGCGCATGGCTTTGCATAAACTGTCGCGAATGATGCGGTATGTCCTTTACGAAACGGAAAAAGACAGGACATTGCTCAGTAGGGAAATCGATTTTATCAAAGATTTTATCACCTTGATGAAGCTGCGGCTTTCTGAAAAAATCCACGTAGATCTCCACATCCAGGAAAAGTTTACCGATTCCATCATTGCCCCTATGGTGCTGTTGCCCTTCATTGAAAACTGCTTCAAACACGGCATCAGCTCCCAACACGAAAGCAAGATCTACATCCGGTTGACTTCAAACGACGGCCTCCTCCACCTCCGGACAGAGAATAAAATCATTCCATCCAGCAAGAGCAACATAGAAGCCCCGGGAAGCGGCATTGGCTTAACCAATACCAAGCGAAGGTTGTCACTTATTTATGAAAAAAAGCACAGTTTGTTCATCGATGATTCCAATCCGGAAAACGAGTACCGGGTGGATCTCAAAATAGACTTAAAATGAATTTGAAATGCATAGCCGTGGATGATGAGCCACTGGCCTTGGAAATGGTCAGTGGCTTTATCCGCCAAACCTCCTTTCTGTCATTGGAAGGGAGGTTCGAAAGTGCCATCGAAGCGCTAAGCCATATCAACCAGCATGACGTAGATCTTATATTTTTGGACATCCAAATGCCGGACCTCACCGGAATGGAATTGGCCAGGGTACTGGAAGGAAACAAACGGGGAAAGAAACCGAAAATAATATTCACTACCGCCTACAACCAGTTCGCTATTGAAGGGTACAAAGTGGATGCAATGGACTACCTGTTGAAGCCCTTCAGCTACGAGGAATTTCTCAAAGCCAGCTCCAAAGCCTACAATTATTTTGCGGCCAGTCCCAAGACTGAAGAAGAAGCTCCTGAATATATTTTCCTGAAGATCGAATACCAACTGGTCAAGGTGATGTTGAAAGACATTATCTACATCGAGGGCTACAAGGACTATATCAAGGTCCACCTGGCAGACAAGCCTTCCCCCCTGCTATCCCTTAACAGTCTGAAAACCCTCGAGGACCTCCTCCCTCCCAAACAGTTTATGAGGATCCACAGATCTTTTATCATATCCCTGGACCGCATCCAATCCATCACGAGAAACACCGTCAATATGGGTCCGCTGACTATTGCGGTAAGCGACAATTACAAAGACAATTTTTTGGCCTTTGTCAATAAATGGCTCAATTGACCTTGAATCCGCCGTAGGCCACCGCCCGGCCCTTCCCATTTATTTTATATAGAAAATTCCGTTATATTTAATTTCTAAACCTCTCTATGATGACTGATATCCAAAAGAAGTTTATGCAAATGGCCATCGATCTTTCGCGTGAAGGAATGAGGTCGGGCAAGGGAGGCCCTTTTGGTTGCGTGGTGGTCAAGGAGGGTAAAATTGTGGGCAAAGGATGCAACAGCGTGGCCAGCACCAATGATCCTACCGCCCATGCGGAAGTCGTGGCCATAAGGGACGCCTGCAGGCACCTACAATCTTTCCAATTGGATGGGTGTGAAATCTACACCTCCTGCGAACCCTGCCCGATGTGTATCGGTGCCATCTACTGGGCCAGGCCGGACAGGGTGTTCTTTGCCAATGCCAAAGAAGACGCTGCCGAAGCAGGTTTTGATGATGATTTTATCTATCAGGAACTAAACCTCAATAGGGAAGAGAGAAAAATCAGCATGACCCGGCTTCCCCATGAAGACGCATTGAAGGTGTTTCAGGAATGGGTAGAAAAGGACAACAAAACCTTATACTGATGTCCCTATCAATCAGTTTGATGCATTCACCAAAAGCCTGAACTGGTCCATTATCCTGTAGGTAGCCCTGGCCAGATCCACATTCAAGTTGGAAGAAGAGTAATCAAAACTTGCCGACGTATATCCCTGCCAAATGGTGTTCCCTCTCTTGTCGATGACGAACACCACCAACATGCCCTCGTTTTCCTGATATTTTACCTTGTTGTAGTCTTCCCCCTTCTCTCTCTTTTCCGCCGATTCTTCTTCCTCCTCTACCTCTTCCACCTCCTCTAAGACAATGCCTTTTTTCTGCAGCCACATCTCAAAATCAGGCTGCACGTAGCCCCGGTATTTTACAGGATCGAAAAAAAGCTTGTAAGTGATCAGCATATCCGGATTTTTATCCTTGAGCCTAAAGCCCTGCGATGCCAGCCGCGAGACAATGGTCTTTTCGATCACGGGCTGGGTGCTGGAAGGATCCCTGCCTGTCTCTTCTACAAAGCCAAATGTTTGATACCTTTTAAAATTCCCTCTATAACTATAATCGTATTCGGCAATAAAGTCGCGTTGGGAGAGGCAGGAGGAAGCGACGACAGACAGGAGGATTAAATAAAAACTGACATTTTTCATATCCAAGGCCATTATATGAATTAGACCTCTGAATATAAGATGATTCTATTATATTTCATTGCTTTTTCAAAAAAATATAAAAGTTTCCTCTTTTCAAATTTCTTCTTATCGGAGCGGTGTAGAATACCGCCGTAACAAACCGATATTCCTAAGTACCATAGGTTTATCTATTGATCATAAAATCCGTACTTTGGGCCATTTCTCCGTTAGATAGGCAGGTAAATATTGAAGGTCGACCCCTCGCCCACTACGCTCTCTAGTTCTATGTATCCCCCGGCATTGTCCACGATGCGTTTTACAATAGCCATTCCTACACCCGTTCCCTTGTTGTCGTGGTGCAGACGTTCATACATCTGAAAAACCCGCTTTTTATCCTCCTCCCTGATTCCTATTGCGTTATCGCTTACACTTAGCAAGACGTAGCCGTCACCCACCCTTTTTGTAAGCACCTTCACTTCAAGTTGTCTATCGGAGGACCTATACTTGACCGTGTTTGAGATGAGATTCTGAACGATACTTTTCAAATTCCTCTTAGGAAATATGATGTGCGGAACTTCTGAAAAATCCGCAACCATTTCTCCCCCCGAACCGGAGATTTCCATCTCCAAATCCAACAAGACCTCCTCGAAAATATCCTGAAACGCCACTTGATCGGATTTTCTGGCTTCCTCCTGTTCCTTGCCTATATCTGACAGTTCCCTGATCTTGTCCCTGAACCGCTGTATAGACTTTTCGATCATCGTCAGAAGTACTCCCGGATTGTCCCCATGGTTTTCCTTTAGTGCCGTGACCAAGCCTTCTATGTTGTTGATGGGCGACTGGAGGTCGTGGGAGGCGGTATAAATGAAGTTTTCCCTATCATTAATGATTCGCTCCTGCTCTTCGTTAATTTGCTTCAGCTCATGTCCCAGCACCTTTTCTTCATTGATATCCTGCACCACTTTCATGATGAATTCCCCTCCCTTATCATCTTGGGCATAAATACTCTCTCCATGCACCCAGGTAGGCGTGCCGTCGGCTTGTTTCAAAAAATTTTCATCATTGTACGAGCCCTTCTCCATGGTTCCCACCAACTCCCTTTCAGGCAGGTTTTTTTCCAGGTCCTCATCAATAAAAAGGACAGAGAAATTCTGTCCTACCAACGATTCCTTAGAGTATCCAAAACACTTTTTAAAGCCGAAATTAACATCCAATATCAGCCCTTGGGGATTCATAATTATAATGGAAGTGAACTCCGCATTTTCAAACATCATCTTAAAAAATAGGGAACTGTCAAAAACAGGGGATAATTTATCGTTGCTGTGCATGGGCATCCAGTTAACTGCAGTTTATTACGACAAAAATAACTTTTATAATTTAAAATGCCTAACGTCCTCTCCCCAAGCTCCAAAGCAGGTACTCCTGTAGCATTGGTAACACGCTCTATGTCCAAAGCCAGGCCTAAGGATAAATGGATATCCTATTGGCTTCGACAAAAAGACTGCTTTATGCACTTAAACGCCAGCTTCATAGCCGAGTAGAGGGATCTGAAACAGCTGCCTTGGGGAGCATCCATTCAATACCGGCGAGCTAAATAAAGAATTTTTTATCCCTGATGTAGTCTCCTACCGCTTCGGTCACGAGGTATTTGACGGAGTGCCCTTTTTGAATCGCATTGCGGATAAAGGTGGCAGAAATATCAATAAGGGGAGCAGTGATGTATGTAATGTTTTCGTGGGCAATCTTAAAGGTTTCCTGGGGACGCGGATAGACATACAAGCCGTAGTAATCCAGGATGGCCTGACTGTTTTTCCATTTATGGAAGGTTTTTAGATTATCCCCGCCGATCACCAGTTTGAATTCGTGCTTGGGGTGCTTTTCGGACAAGTAAGTGAGGGTGTCTATGGTGAAACTCGGGCGCGGCATGTGAAATTCCACATCCGAGGCCCTGAACCTGTAATCATCCCCAATGGCCAACTCCACCATCTTCAGCCGGTCAAATTCGTGCAATAAGGTTTTCCTTTTCTTTAGGGGATTTTGGGGAGATACAATAAACCAGATCTCATCCAGATCGGTCTGGTCCTGCATGATATCGGCAATGATCAGATGTCCGATATGTATGGGATTAAAAGATCCAAAGAAAAGTCCAACTTTCAAAATCAGGGGGTTTTCAGGAATTCGGCAAGCAGATCTTCCGCTTCGCGAAACGATTTCTCCATATTGTCGTTGACGAGGCTTATATCAAATTTATCTTCAAACCCCATCTCAAATTTGGCTTTGTACAGCCGTCTCGAAAGGCTTTCTTCTGATTCGGTGCCCCGGTCCTTGAGGCGCTCAGTCAGCACCTCCAGAGAAGGCACTTTGACGAAAATAGCCAACGCCTGGTCCCCAAAATATTCCTTGAGATGCAATCCTCCTTTGACATCCACATCGAATAGCACAGTTTTTCCCTCGTCCCAAATCCTTTGGACCTCTTCCTTCAGTGTGCCATAGAAGTTTCCTTCATAAACTTCCTCCCACTCTACAAAGGCATCTTGATCTATTTTGAGCTTAAATTCCTCGGGGGTCAAAAAGTAATAATCTTTTCCATTTTGTTCCTCCCTGCCCCTTTTGTCGCGGGTGCAAGCGGAGATGGAGAAACCCAGTTGAGGATTTGTTTTTAGAAGGTGTTTGACGATGGTGGTCTTTCCCGATCCTGACGGTGCCGAAAAAATAACTGCTTTTCCTGAAAACATTGATCTACTATCTAAGCTCCTTTATCTTCTGCCGGATGCTCGTCGCCAGTTCAGCAGGCACAGGCTGTTTGGTACACTTGTTTTTTAAAACATCCCTTATGGCCTGCTCCAGGTGGTAGAACTCAAAGCAGGGCTGGCACTTGGCAAGTTTTTGGTCCAGCATTTCCTTGGATTCTTGAAGGGCTTCTCCGTCCAAAATACTTTCCAATAATTGAAAGCATTTGTTTTCGTCGCCACAATTCAATTTCCTTTCACCGGATGAGTTTACATTTTCCATTTTGTTATTTTAACTCTGATCATTATTTTCTTCTTCGGTATCGTAGCCCATATTTTGTGCATAAGAACGCAATTTTTCCTTCAAAAGGTTCCTTGCCCTGTGCAATCTTGACCTTACCGTTCCGATAGGGATATCCAGGATTTTGGCCATTTCTTCGTAAGTAAAACCTTCAAGGTCACAAAGAATGATGACCGTCCGAAAATCAACCGCCAGGCTGTTCAAGGCATTGGAAATCTCATCTCCAATCAAATCCTTCACCGCGTCGACCCGAAGATCAGAGGTCATACTATAGTCAACACTTTCTGAGTTATAATAAGTTTCAACCTCCTGATAATCTACCTTGGTGGGCTGCTTGCTTTTCTTTCGGTATTCATTGATAAAGCTGTTCTTCAGTATACGGAACAGCCAGGCCTTGGCATTGGTCCCCTTCTCGAAGGAATTGATAAAGCGGAAAGCTTTCAGGTAGGTATCCTGCACCAGGTCTTTGGCGTCATCCTCATCAAAAGTGAGCCTAAAGGCAAAATTGTACATGGAGTCTATGTGAGGCATAAACTCATTGTCAAATATATTATTCTTATCCCTGTCGGAATATTTCTTTCTTTGTACCTCAGACATATGTTCCAAAAATAGTAATAGCCTCAATTAATAACTACTTTTTCGAAAGAAAGTCATTCGATTTTCTTTATTTTGAATCCAAATGGACATCTTCCACCCAAGAGTTGACCGAATTAACGAAACCTGCCATTGAATGTTTGTTTTCCGCCTGATATCTCGCTTACCCCTTTCCCTGCTCTATGTTTTTTCGGATTTTTTGTACCTGATCATGTGCTATGTGATACAATACAGAAAAAAGGTGATTGAATCCAATCTTTTCTATGCCTTCCCCGAAAAGAGCTCCTCGGAAAGAAGGAAAATCAAACGGCAATTTTATAGAAACTTTACCGATTCTCTGGCCGAAACGGTTAAACTCCTGACCATATCCGAAGAGGATTTGGCCAAAAGGGTGAAGATAGTCAATGTACAGTTGGTGTTGGACAAAATCGACCACGGGGAATTGATTATCGGCTTAACCTCCCATTTCTTTAACTGGGAGGCCCATTTATTGGCCATCCAGGCGCTGGTTCGGCAGCGTTGCGAGGTGGTGTACCAAAAGGTCAACAATCCCTTTTTCGAAAACCTTATGCAGGAATTAAGGGGAAGGTTTGGCGGAAAATTAATCGAAAGGAAGAAGTTCCAGAGGAATTTTCTCAGGGAAAGGAACAATCCCCGGCTCATTGTATTGGCAGCCGACCAACGACCCGAAAAAACCGAAATCCGGTATTGGAAAGAATTCATGAACCGCGAGACGGCTTTTTATGAAGGAGCCGAAAAACTGGCCAAAAAATTCAACCATACGGTGGTTTTTTCCCACGTCTCAAAGCCAAAACGGGGACATTATACCTTTACCTACGAGAAACTGGCCGCCCCCCCGTTTGAGGACTCCGAACACAGCATCACCAATAGCTTCATCCAACAAACCGAGAAAAACATCCGTATGGAACCTGCCCTTTACCTATGGTCCCATGACCGGTGGAAGAAATCCGCCCGGCAATAAGTAATATCCAACTCTTCATCATATGGCTTAATAGTTGCAGTGTTTATTGGTAAGAATGATTATTTAACCATTAAAACCAGAAAATCATGGCTAATTTGAAATTAAAAGGATCTTGGAATGAACTTAAAGGGAAGCTAAAGCAGGAATACGGCAAGCTTACTGACGATGATCTGATTTATGTTGAAGGAAAGGAAGACGAATTGCTGGGGAGACTTCAAAAAAAGACTGGTAAAGCCCAGGACGAATTAAGAAGACAACTCTTTGAATAGTGAAAAGGCCGGCTTAAGCCGGCCTTTTCTGTAGATGAGGAGAAACAACCTGTGGTTGCTGGCACCCTAACTGGCCTTGTTTAGCTACATTGCGACAGTTCACCTCATCCTCCCTGTACATCTGAGAACCCGCGGGATAATCAAAATAGAAAAACCGGGATCAATATCCCATCATTTTTCATGGCGTATCCATCCCCTCTCCTATCTCACAACGCTTCTCAATTGATTTTAAACAGCTTGAGCTTCTGGTAGAGGGTCTTTCGGTCGATATTCAGCAATTTAGCCGCTTTGGTCTTGTTGAAGTTTACATTGTTCAGCACTTCTACGATATGTTTGGCTTCGGCCTGGTGAGCCATCCTCTTGAGATCCATTTGCTTCCCGTCATCGCTTTCCTCCGTCAATATCGGGATATCCAATTGCTTTTCCCCTTGGCGCGGGATCAGGTGCTCCGGAAGCGCCGGTTTGTCAATCTCCTTGCCGGCCGCGGTCAACAAGCAGGCCCTTCTGATCACATTTCGAAGCTCCCTGATATTTCCCGGCCAAGGATGTGCCTGAAGGCACTCCCATGCTTCGGGGGATATGGTCGGAATTTCTTTCTGCAGTTCTTCTGAGGTTTTTTCCAGGAAAAAATCCACAAACAAGGGCAGGTCCAAGATGCGCTGTTTTAGCGTGGGGACTTTGAGCGTAAATTCGTTCAGGCGATGGTACAGGTCTTCCCTAAACGTCCCATTAGTGACATTATGGTGTAGATTTTCATTGGTGGCAGCCAAGATCCTCACATCGACTTTGATCTGCTTCAGGCTTCCGACCTTTCTGACTATTTTTTCTTGGAGTGTCCTTAACAGGGAAACCTGTACATCCATAGAAAGATTGGCCACCTCATCTAGAAATACGGTGCCGCCATCTGCCAATTCAAAAGCCCCGGTCTTGTCCCCTACGGCGCCGGTGAAAGCGCCTTTTTCGTGTCCGAACAATTCACTTGCAGCTATCTCCTTAGAAAGGCTTCCGCAATCTATGGCAATAAAGGGCGCATTTTTTCTTTTACTTCCTTCATGGATCAAACGCGCCACAGATTCCTTTCCTGTACCCGTCTCCCCTTCTATAATGATGGTATAGTCCGTAGGGCCGACGATATCGATCAATTTCAACATGTTCCTGGACGGCTCGCTGGCTCCCACGACATATTCCTGCCCACTATTGCTTTTTTCCTTCTTGTTTCCTTTAGAAGATATCTTTACCTTTTCCGGATTGGAAAGTGCCCTCTCTACCATCGTAAGGAGCTCGTCCGGATTAAGGGGCTTGGCCAGATACTGGTATGCCCCATCCTTTATCAAATCGACCGCTATTTTTAGATTGACGTAGCCTGTGATAAAAATAACCGTCACATCAGGCCGTATTTTTTTTATTTCCTTGAAATACTCAATCCCGTCAAAATCCTTCAAACGATAATCGCAGAGTATCAGGTCATAGTAATTTTCCTTCAAAAGTTGAAGACCCTGTTTACCATAAATAGTGGATTCTGCTTCATAACCGTTTTTGATTAAAAACCTGGTGAGCATTTCACAAACCGACATTTCATCGTCGATGATTAAAATTCTCTTCATTTGGACATTTATTTATTTAACCCTAGACTAGGCGGCTATACCTTCAGCTGACCCTAATGCCCCACATTCCGTCTGACTCTCGCTTTTATAAGTGGAGGAATTTTAAAGCGCATTAGCCACGAAGCCTCTACTCCATATCCAACCCGGTTACTCTTTGCTGATCAACGCCCGAAAAAAATCAATATCCCATCTTACAAATGATTCAAACGCCGATATTGCGACCAGCACCTGACATATAGATTTAAATTTAAACAAGCCTGAAAGTTTCCCAACAGGCTTGTTATTTAGAACTTGAAATTTTCTGCATCAATAGAGTGCAACTCCTTCTTCCATCCTACTAAACCCTTCCCCCCTGAATGACTCTAAGCAATATGGCTATAACCGCAATGACCAAAAGAACGTGGATGATCCCTCCGGTTCCGTAGCCTATAAATCCGATGAGCCAAGCAATAATTAAGATGACAGCGATGATATAAAGTAAGTTTCCCATGATAAATAAATTTGTTTGTGTTAGTGATCTATTTAATTTTAAAAGATTTATAAACTCAACTGCTATTTACTTCTAGTGCTGCTCACGTCCCCCGGAGGGTTATCCTGTAAATTAATCGCCTCTTGTCCCTTAATTTCTAAAAAAATATTCAAATACTATGCTACATTTTGGGAATATCTAAAAATAAGCCTTTTTTCTGACATTCACCACTAGTTTTTTGGATTTGATACCAGATATCGCCGATGTATCGATATTGGTTTTTTGATTGTAATCCAAATGTCGAAATGAATTGGTAACTTTGGATTCTTCAAAAGTCCTCCCCCGACGGACAAAGAATTGCATCAAGATTTATTTATGGAGTATTTATCTTTTTTAAATCCGAACCAAAGGAAAGCGGTAGAACATACGGAGGGCCCTGTGATGATCATCGCGGGTGCAGGATCCGGAAAAACCCGTGTGCTGACGTATAGAATCGCCCATCTTATCCAGAAAGGCGTAGACCCTTTTAATATCCTCTCCCTGACCTTTACCAATAAGGCGGCAGCCGAGATGAAACACCGGATCGAAAGGGTAATAGGACTAGAAGCCAGAAACACTTGGATGGGCACTTTTCACTCCACGTTCGCAAAAATCCTCCGGGTAGAAGCCTCCAAGCTGGGATTTCCCTCCAACTTTACCATATATGACACCGATGACAGCAAATCGCTCATACGGTCCATCGTGAAGGAACTGAGGCTGGATGATAAGGTGTACAAACCCAATACGGTCCTCTCCAGGATATCTGGAGCCAAAAACCGGCTTATTTCTTGGGAAACCTATCAAAAAGACCCCTTTATCAGGGCGGATGATGAATCAGCCATGAAACCCAGAATGGGGGATATTTACCGCATTTATCAGCAGCGGCTCTTCAAGTCCTCCGCGATGGACTTTGACGACCTTTTGTTCAACACCAACATCCTTTTCAGAGATCACCCCGATGTCCTCAACAAATACCAGCAGCGGTTCAAATACGTCATGGTGGATGAGTTTCAGGACACCAATCTTTCCCAGTACGTCATCACCAAAAAACTGGCTGCCGTTCACCAGAACATCTGCGTGGTCGGCGATGATGCCCAGAGCATCTATGCTTTCCGGGGAGCGGACATCCAAAACATCCTGAACTTTGAAAAGGATTACCCGGATCTTTTCGTGGTGAAGCTGGAGCAAAACTACCGGTCCACCAAAAACATTGTCACTGCGGCCAACTCGATCATTTCCAAGAACAAAGCGCAGCTTAAAAAAGACGTCTGGACCCAAAACGACCTTGGTGAACCCATTGAGCTGATCAAAGCTTCTTCAGACAATGAGGAAGGGCGTATTGTCGCCAACACCATCTTTGAAGAACGGAACAACAAACACCTGAACAACAGCGATTTTGCTATCCTCTACCGTACAAACTCCCAATCCAGGTCCATAGAGGAGGCATTGAGAAAGATGAACATCAACTATAAAATAGTGGGTGGGCTTTCATTCTATCAGCGAAAGGAGATCAAGGACCTGATGGCCTATATTCGCTTTGTGGTCAACCATGATGATGAGGAGGCCTTTAAAAGGATCATCAACTACCCCAAAAGGGGCATCGGGGATACAAGTGTGGAGAGAATCATCGTGGCGGCTTACGAGCATGACATTCCCCTTTGGGAAGTGCTGACCAATGCCCCCAGCTTCCTTTCCGGCCGGGCCGCCAATGCAGTTGACGACTTCTCTACCTTGATAAAAAGCTTCAAAATCGAAGTTGAGCGCAAAGATGCCTTTGAAGTGGCTTCATCTATCGCCAAACAGTCGGGGCTCTTGCGGGAATTGTATGAAGACAAGACCATAGAAGGGTTAAACCGGTACGAAAACGTCCAAGAGCTGCTCAACGCCATTAAAGAATACGTAGACAATCCCGAGAATGAGGATAAAAGCCTGGGATCCTTCTTGCAGGAAATCGCACTGCTCACCGACAATGACCGGGACAAGGACCAGACAGACAACGTGACTTTGATGTCCATACATGCCTCCAAAGGCCTAGAGTTCAAATATGTTTTTGTGGTGGGCATGGAAGAGGATCTTTTTCCCTCCCAGATGATGATGCAGAGCCGGGAAGATCTAGAAGAAGAAAGGAGACTGTTCTATGTTGCCTCCACCCGGGCGATGGAAAAACTCTACCTCAGCTACGCCACCACCAGGTACCGTTTTGGACGCTTGCTCAATTGCGAGCCCAGCCGGTTTTTGGAGGAGGTCGACCCCAGCTGCATCAAGGAGATCAAAAGAACACCGAGCGCCTTTTCCTCGTTTAAAAAGGAAGCCAGCGAAGGGCGAAACGGTTTTGTTGGCTTAAAAAGCCCCACCGTCCGAGCCGGAACTACCGCGAAAGTCCATACGCCAAGCCCCGATTTCAAACCGTCGAATACGCACAACCTGATGGAAGGCATGAAAATTGAGCATCCGAAATTCGGGTTTGGCACCGTCAATAAGATAGAAATGGAAGGAGCCAACAGAAAGGCTTCTATCCATTTCGATAATTTTGGAGATAAAACTTTATTACTTAGCTTTGCAAAACTTAGGATTGTAGAATAAAGACCTTTTATTGCTTCAAGTGAAGCAGGCCTAAAAACGGGAAATTTCTTTATGAAATGGCATAAGCAAGACCCTGCCGACGTCCCTGATGTAGCCAATATATACCGAACAAGAATACCCGATTCTGGAATTGACCATTTTTTTCTTATATTAAAATGTCATTGATCAACCAGGATGGGTATGAAAGAATATGAAAAGCCTAAACAATCATTTATTTTGAAAGAATACGGAAAAAACATCCAGAAACTGGTCAACTATGTCAAGACTGTTTCGGATAAGGCAAAGCGTACGGAATACGCCTATGCCCTTGTGGAATTGATGAAGCAACTCAATCCCCTCTTGAAAACGGAAAATGACCAAAAGCTATGGGATGACCTGTACATCATGTCAGACTTTGAGCTGGATGTGGATGCCCCCTTTCCGATGCCTGAAAAAGAACTGTTGGGCAAGAAGCCTCAGATGTTGGGCTACCCCACCGGCGAAGTTAGGTTTAAGCACTATGGCAGAAATATCGAAAAACTGATAGAAAAGGCCGTTGAGATAGAGGACGATGAAGAGCAGGAAGCCGCACTTATTTTTATCGGGCAGCTGATGAGGAGCTTTCATTCCACCTGGAACCGCGAGAATTTTGATGATGCCATTATTATAGATGACATCAAGATCCTATCCAAGGGAAAACTGCACATTGACCTGGAAAAAGTAAGGGAAAACGGCCTGTTTGAGACCAATATGCGAAGGGATTTTAAACCTACCGCACTCCCCTCCGCAGAGCAGAGCAACAATGGTGGAAGAAGAAATTTCCCAGGAAACGCCAAAAGAAGGGCCAATGGAGGTAACAAAAAGCGGAGAAATTAATGGCGTCATTTAAGGTAAGAGGAGGGCTGAAGCTAAAGGGGGAAATCACTCCACAAGGTGCTAAAAATGAAGCTCTCCAAATTCTTTGTGCGGTCTTGTTGAGCGCGGAAGATATTGTTATCCATAAAGTCCCCCAGATACGGGATGTCATAAAATTAATGGACCTCTTGGCGGACATGGGTGTGGCCATCGAAAAAACCGGTGAGGAAAGCTACCGTTTTAATGCGGCCCATATCGATTTGGGATACTTAGAAACGGCTGATTTTTTGACAAAAGCATCTGCCCTCAGGGGCTCTGTGATGATTTTAGGGCCCTTGTTGGCCCGGTTTGGCACAGGCAAAATATCCAAGCCGGGGGGAGATAAAATTGGAAGGAGGAGATTGGACACCCATTTTACCGGATTTCAAAAATTAGGCGCCAAGTTCACCTATAATTCCAAAAAAGGAATTTACCACATCGACGGGAAGCACCTAAAAGGCTGCTACATGCTTTTGGATGAAGCTTCTGTCACAGGGACCGCCAATATCGTCATGGCAGCCGTGATGGCGGAAGGAGAGACCACGATCTATAACGCGGCCTGTGAGCCGTACCTACAGCAGCTATGCTCTATGCTCAACCGCATGGGTGCCAAGATTACGGGAATCGGTTCTAACCTGCTGAATATAGAAGGGGTAAAAGAATTGGGAGGAACAGAACATACCCTGCTTCCCGATATGATTGAGATAGGCTCTTTCATTGGCCTTGCTGCCATGACCCAATCCGAAATCACTATCAAGGATGTCCGGCCGGACCAGCTGGGCATCATTCCCGATACCTTCAAGAGAATGGGAATCCAACTGGAAATCCGGGGGAACGACATCTATATCCCTTCCCAAAAACACTATGAGATCGAATCTTTCATAGACGGCTCTATCCTTACCATTGCCGATGCCATTTGGCCCGGCTTTACCCCCGACCTGCTGAGTATCGTCCTGGTAACTGCCACCCAGGCCAAGGGAACGGTGTTGGTACACCAAAAGATGTTCGAAAGCCGTTTGTTTTTTGTAGACAAACTCATTGACATGGGAGCACAGATCATTTTAGGAGATCCGCACAGGGCGGTGGTCATCGGCTTGGACCGCAAATATCCCCTCAAAGGCATCCGGATGACATCTCCGGATATCCGGGCGGGCGTCGCGCTGTTGATTGCGGCAATGTCTGCTGAAGGTACTTCTGTGATAGACAACGTGGAACAGATTGACCGGGGCTACCAGTTTATTGACCAAAGACTAAATGCCCTTGGTGCCGATATCATACGGTTGGATTAAACGGTGTGGGAAGGAGAGACGAAGTGACTCAGGGAGAGAGCGCCAACTGCTCCATCTCCCAGTCGCTCTGTCACTCAGTCTCTTTTTAACATGCACGAACTGACCCAGGGAAGGAGAGACGAAATGACTTAGGGAGAGATCGCCAACTGCCACCCTCTCTCAGTCGCTCGGTCTCTAATAACTCCACTTCGCTGGTTGCAGTCCCATGTTGACCAACATGCCCAAGATCTGGTTATATTTTTGATCGAGCACTTGGAAAGTCTCTTCACGAAAGTAAGGACAATCTTTAGCATATTTTAGCCACACCTGGGTCTCGGCGGCCTCCCCCTCACAATCTATTAATTTAGCAACAAATGACTTAGGGTATTTCATTTTTCTAAATCCCTCGGCTAAGTTGGCACAGACTGATCTGGAAGATCTTCGAATCTGATCAGTAAGGGAATATCTTTCCTCCTTAGGGATATCAATGGAAACATGAAAAATTTCCATCGAAGCTTCAAAAACAATTTGAAACACTCTTAATTCCTCATGGGATCTTATTTTCACCATTGATGTGTTGTTTCCTGTTTTACAGACGGGCGGTGACTCAGGGAGAGAGCGCCAACTGCCACCATCTCCCAGTCGCTCGGTCACTCAGTCTTTCTTTACAAGCACGAAATGACCCAGGGAAGGAGACTCCATCAATACAAAACGGGTTCATCACCCGGACAATTTTTTGCCACCTCCTCTTTTATCTGGCCATTAACCCAGTCAATACAGTACTGAAAAGCGCTATCTGCTTCCGCTTCCTTTTCCAAACGGATCTTTGCCACTAGCTCCATTTCCTTGTAATAATACCACTCATTCAGTTCAAGTCCGTACTGTTGCCACAGCGGAGCCTTGATCCTCAGGTGGTAGGCGTAGGCCGCAGCAAGATAACCCAGATTTGACCTGATTTCCGCCACTTCCTCTTGGCTGCTGTTTTCCCGGATGAGGGTCAGGATTCTTCTGAATTGATTGACGACCAATGGGAGCTTTTCCAAGCCAAAACCCGTTATTTTATTGTTTCTGTTTTCAAACCTTTCCTGGGCCTCCCCTATTCTCCTAAAATAATTGTCTTCAATAAGCCTTAGATTGTTCTCAAGCTCCAAGGCACAGCTCCTGGCTCCCACGGCAAACCCTATATAGATTTCTAGAGCGCATTCACTGGCAAGACCAGCTGTCCCCGATGCGTTTGAAGGATTCCCCTCTAAAGAGCTCCCATCATGTGCTGCCTTCAGCTCTTCCAAGCCCTCTATTACCGGTACCTCCCCAAATAAAGGTTTTAGCTTTTCGCTGGCCAGCATCGCCTTCAATAGCTCCTCCAATCGGGGATCCAAGGGGTTCCGGGGATCTACTATACCCACTAAAAAATCTAAAGTGACCTGCGAAAATTTCTCCTTCAGCTCCGGACTTACCTGAAGAGCCTGTTCGTTCAGGGCTTTCAACAATGCTTCGAGTTGTGGAGGAATCTGTTCTCCCGCTTTAATTTCATCGAGAAACTTCAAGGAATAAGCTCTGTCAAATATTTCTTCATAGTCGGGCTCTCCAATCCCCGCCGGATCCGGATCTTCTATTGCCGGAAGTTTTTTCATGTCCCTAAAGATTTCCGACACGTCCTTTTCCGCACGGACGGCGGGCTCTTCCTGAGAGCTACAGCCGATCAAAAAACCTGTAGCCAATACCCAAGCTAAACCGTAGCTTTTGCTAATTCTCATATCAGTTGTGATGTTTATGCTATAAAAAAAGCTGATATTCTTTATGCTTCCCAAAGACAAAGTTTAATCCTTTGTTGTTTAACCTTGGTCTGCGGGATAGAAAAGGATTATACCATTAATCTTTTGGATATTTCATCCGCCCGTCTTTTCCAAAGAAGATATCGAAGTAAACATAAGAGGATTTGTCAGAATATCCGACACTACAGAAAGAAAAATATAGCTGTGAAAAACATTTTTAATGAAGCAAAAAACATAAATGACTATGTTTTTCTAGGAGAGCGGAATGCAAAGGAAGGAAAGGGAGATAAGAATGGTAGGTGCAGCTTCCCTAAAATAATCCAAAAAGATGGGGAAGGGCAATAGCAAGCGATGTTGCAAAAAAGCGATCACGCTAAAAAATCGATGCTGAATATCGCGCTTTGCACCGTGAACGCACAATGTTGATCAAGGTCCTAGAGAAAGGATTTTCTTGGTCAGCAAAAAAACAGGTAGCACAAAACCATAATGCAAATATTGCCTGTAAGCTACAGCTTCCCCTCGTCCAGTTAATGCCGGAGAATGGATGGGAGGAGGACTCGGGGACAAACGTTTGTTGCTTTTTCTTTAAAGAGGGATATACCGTAGAAGCATCTATTGGGCTGGAAGAATCGAGCTAGTTATCCGCTCTTCTTCAGCCCTTTGATCAATCTGTCACCACGGCTACATCAGAAAACCACAGTACGGTATTGCCTTTTTCATCCTTATGGTCCATGGATATTTTGATGCCGTCAAAGTCCTTTACATTGTCCCAGGTCATGGCCCTGCCCGTGGCGCCATTGCCCCTTCTGAAAACCCATTCTTTAATTCTATATTCCTCATCAAGAAACAGGTCATAGGCATCACCGGGAGTATAGCCATCCTCCTTGTTATATACTACCGTGAGTTTGGTCGTATTCATTCCACTAATCGGAGCAGGCTGCCCGGGAGTGCTTTGATAGTCATAGTTACCTTGGTCCCAAACGAGCTGAAAAGGAAATAAGAGCCAGTATTTATCATTGATGAACCGGCTATCCACTTCATTCAAAGAACTGTCCTTCTTGGATTGAAGATAGCTGACTGTAGTATCCGCTCCAGAATACCTGATCTCTCCTGAAGATGGGCTCCAGACCCAGTCCCGGCTACGGACGGTGGCACTGTCTACACGGACATTCCAGGTATATTGAAGGGAACCAAGCTTCTCAAACTCGGCAAAACCGTATGCTTCCGCTACCTTCAGGGGAAGGCTATCTTCCGTTTCATGCTGAGGGGAGCCACACGCAGCTACCAAACAAACAACTGCTGCTATCAGGTACGGGGTTATTTTCATAGGTCTGAAGGTTACAAGCCTAATTTACGATTTGTTTTCAAATAAACCAGTTAGTAGCCTGCTTTTGAAGAAGGAAGGGCATTGCCTCCCTTGATTTAGAGACGAAGCAAAGCCTCCACTATTCGCTCAGCAGTCTTGCCGTCCCATTTTTCAGGAATACTGCCCTTTTTCCAATTTCCTGAGAAAAGCTTTTCCATGGCAGGTTGTATGGCTTTGGGATCTGTGCCGATCAATTCATTGGTACCTTGAGTAATGGTCTCTGGACGTTCGGTATTGTCCCTTAAAGTCATGCAGGGCACCCCCATCACGGTGGTTTCTTCTGTAATCCCCCCAGAATCCGTCACCACGGCCTTGGCTTTTTCAACCAGATAGTTGAATTCCAGGTATCCCAGCGGATCGATCATGTGTAGCCGTTCATGTCTTATACCGAGGTTTTCCAGCATTTTCTTGGTTCTCGGATGCACGGGGAATACCAAAGGCAGGCCTTGGGAATGGTTGATGATCTCATTCATCAATGATTTCAATTTCTCTTCCTGATCCACGTTGGCGGGGCGGTGCAGGGTCATCACCAGGTATTCACCATCCTTCAGCCCTAATTCATCCCATACTGCCGGCTTTTGAAACCGTTGTCGGTGCTTCAAAAGGGTATCAATCATGGTGTTACCGACAAAAAATATCCTATCCTCTCCGACCCCTGTCTTTCTGAGGCTCTCGTTGGCGATTTCCGTAGTGGTAAAAAAGTAGTTGGTGATGCTGTCCGTTACCATTCTATTGATTTCTTCCGGCATGGACCAATCCCCCGAACGTATTCCCGCCTCCACATGGGCCACAGGGACATGCATTTTCTGGGCCGAGATGGCACAAGCCATGGTGGAAGTTACGTCACCTACCACCAGGCAGAGGTCGGTATTTTCCTCCTGAAGCAATTTTTCATAACCGACCATGATTGCAGCCGTCTGTTCTGCCTGGCTTCCCCCGCCTGCGCCCAAGTTCACATCCGGCTCGGGGATATTGAGCTGCTCAAAAAAGCTGCCGGACATATTTTTATCATAATGCTGCCCGGTATGAATCAATCGGTAAGAAATGTCCTCGCCCCTTCCTGATGCTTCCTGTATGGCATCGATGATGGGGGAGATTTTCATAAAATTGGGACGCGCCCCTGCAATTAAATCAATTTTCATGTTGATTTAGTTGATGGTTTTATGGTCCATGGACCATGGTTTTGATTACTTGTTACTGAAGTGATTGGGTTTGCAACACCAAGGATGGATATTGGATGTCTTGCATCCATATCATGTTGTTCTCTGCACTTTATTCTTGGCTCTTTTCTCTTGTACTTAGTACTGGATACTTAGTACTCTCTCACCCTGTCTTGTCCAGCTCCTCAAAAATGGAATTCTTGCTCAGGAATTCTGGGATGATCAGCTTCATTTTCTGCACCACTTCCGCATTTTGGTGGTGTTTGTTGATTTCCAGAAGTTCATCGATTTCCTTGGAGGCCTCTTCGTAACGGTACTCCCTTACTTTGGCAATGCTGATCTTATGGTGGTGAGTGGGCAGGGTGAGTTCCGCCGAGGACAACAGTTCTTCGTAAAGCTTTTCGCCAGGCCTTAAGCCGGTAAATACAATATCGATGTCCTTGCCTTCTTCCAATCCAGCCAAGCGGATCATTTGCTTAGCCAGGTCCACGATCTTGACAGGTTTACCCATATCAAAAACAAAAATCTCTCCTCCATGTCCCATGGTCCCTGCCTCCAGCACCAACTGGACTGCCTCTGGGATGGTCATAAAGTAGCGGGTAATCTCTGGATGGGTAACGGTAATGGGCCCTCCCTTTTTGATTTGGGAGCGAAACCGGGGGATAACCGAGCCATTGGAGCCCAAGACGTTTCCAAAGCGGGTAGTAATAAACCGGGTCTTACAGGAATGCACCCCATTCAGGGATTGGGTATAGATCTCCGCCAAACGTTTGGACGCCCCCATTACATTGGTGGGGTTCACGGCTTTATCGGTGGAAACCATCACAAACTTCTCGGCTTCAAAATGGACGGACAGGTCCGCAATATTCTTGGTCCCGCCCACATTGACTGAAATGGCCTCAAAGGGATTGTTTTCGATCATGGGGACATGCTTATAGGCCGCGGCATGATATACAACCTCCGGCCGACAGATGTTGAACAGTTTGTACATCCTGTCATAATTGCTGACATCTGCCAGTACCACCTCCATTTTGGCGTTCGGAAATTCATCTTCCATGGCCAGTTGGATTTCATGTAAGGGCGATTCGGCATGATCACAAAGGATCAACAGGCCGGGATCATAGGAAAGTACCTGACGGACGATTTCTGAACCAATGGATCCTGCCGCCCCCGTCACCAGTACACGCTTACCATAGAGGTCGCCTCTTACTTTTCTTTGGTCGATGGTAATAGGTCGCCGCTGCAGGAGATCTTCAATCCGGAGCTTTTGGATCTGCTTCTTCGTCAGTTTTCCAGAAAGCCAATTTTTGACAGGGGGAATGGTCAGCACTTTTACTCCTGCACGGATGCAGCGTTCAATGACCATTCTTTTATCTCTTTCATCCAGATTTTCATTGGATATCAGCATCTCCTGGATCTTCTTTTCCTTTTTTAGTTTGGCAAGATCCCGGAGGTGGTACACTTTTTTCTGCTCCAAATAGGTGTTGAGCATACTTCTGTCGGAACTGATAAAACCCTCCACCACATAATTGATATCAGGATCACTGGTTAAGGCTTGCTTTACCAATACGGCATTGCGGTCGGAACCAAAGATCAGTACCCTATGGACCGTCTTGCGGGCCATCCTACTGGTCAGGATCAAATAGGTGGACTTGGCCAGCAGCCGAAAGGCAATCAGCAAAGTAGAGGTGATAAAAAAGTTGATCAACAAGGCAAGCATCAAAAAGTCAGTTTCCAAGGCTATCCACTTATAACCCAGCAACAGGTAGAATGCCAGGAAGAGAAAGGAAAATGTCGCTACCGCCGCAAAGATATGGAAGAGGTCAGTCGTATTAGAGTAGCGGAGAAGGCCGGTATGCAATCTTGCAAAATAGATTATGGGCAGGGCGACGGCACAGACACAGCTACTTACCCACAGGTACTGTGTAAATTCCATCTGGTCAAAGCCAAATCCTCCCACGATAAGATAGGATAGGGAAATGGAGACGAAAACCATTAAAATATCCACCATCAATATCGCATAAGGATGGATATGGCGGTCATTGCGTAAGAAATCCTTAAAAGGATTAAACTTCGACGTAAAAGTACTTCCCATAGCTGATTTAAGCGCTCTGTAGCTCACTGCAATAAATATACCGATTATTCTGGGACTGGTTATTGGGTATTAATTATTTAAGACTAAGTTTAGTCTCTTTTAGCAGAAACTCGGATCTGAGGGTCTGAGTGATAAGAGATGGACACCTATAACCGTCCCTTCCCCTCTAAGCCTTCCCAACTCCGTTCTTTACATCTTTCAGCCCGGAGCCGATCCAGGTGGCACCGTCGGGAACATCTTTGTTGACGACGCTTCCTGCACCTATTCTGCACCAGGCGCCTATCTTGACATAAGGGATGACAGTCGCATTCGCACCGATTATGGTCCCTTCTCCCACGGTAACTCCCCCACATAAGGTAGCTTGAGGAGCCAGGTGGGCAAAGTCTCCCACCGCACAATCATGATCCACAGAGGCGTTGGTATTGACGATTACCTGGGATCCTATTCTGCTGTCCACTTTAATTATCGCGCCTTCCATCACCACCGTTCCCTTACCCACCATGGATCTCTTGGACACGATGGCCGTTGGATGGATCAGTGTACCGAACTGTACTTTATCGGCCAGACGTTCGTATATTTCTCTTCTGATTTGGTTGTCGCCGATCGCAATCAAAAAAGGCTGTTCGCTGCATGGGTTCTCCGGCAGGCTGGCCACCGGATATCCCAACAGGTCTTTACGCTGTAGATCATCATCGAAAACACCATGGACGTTTTCCAGGGTCTCCAACATATCGATGATGACCTTACCATGGCCAGATGCTCCGAAAACAAACATGATTGCGAATATTCTCTACGTTAATAATAATTAGTCCTGATGCGTCCCTTTGAAGGGCTCCATGAAGGCATGGTGGTCCTGCGTAATCCCCTCCCTTCTGAATACCTGCGTGAGCGTGAGCAACAGGATTTTCACATCCAAAGAAAAAGATTGGTGTTCGACATACCAAACATCGAGAGCAAACTTTTTTTCCCACGAAATCCCATTCCGCCCATTGACTTGGGCCCAGCCTGTGATTCCGGGCTTTACCTCGTGCCTTCTCTGTTGAACGTCACTGTAGACGGCCAAATATTCCTTAAGCAGAGGCCTAGGCCCCACCAAACTCATCTCTCCCTTAAGCACGTTGAATAGCTGCGGAAGTTCATCCAAGGAAAGGCTCCTGATCCATTTTCCCAAGGGGGTCATCCTGTCGGCATCGGGCAATGCTTCCCCCTTTAAGCCCCGGGCATCAGACATCGTTTTGAATTTGATAATTTTAAAAATACGGCTGTTAAGCCCCGGCCTTTCCTGGCAAAAAAAGACCTCTCCTTTGTTATAGAAAAAGAGCAAGAAACAAACCAACAGAAACATCGGGGATAACAGTAGCAGGAGCGATAAAGCGCCCAATTTATCGAAAAAGCCTTTACTGTATTTCGCCCTGGCCATTCTATTTATCTATACACCTTTTCATACTGCTTATGAAAACAGCCTATTACCCTATCCACTTCTTCCTTTGTCAAGGTACTGCTGCTTGGCAGGCATAGCCCTCTTTCGAAAATCTGCCCCGCAGTATGGCCGCCATAATAGGGAGCAGAAGAGTAGATAGGCTGAAGGTGCATGGGCTTCCAGACGGGTCTTGATTCTATATTATTGTCTTCCAAGGCCAGCCTGAGGGCTTCTTTGCCATAGCCCGATTCCGCTTCATCGACCATTATTGTGGTCAGCCATCTATTGGAAAAATAACCATCGGGCTCTGACAGGAAAGAAATCCCCGGCAAGTTGCCGAGTTCCGCTTTATAGGTATTGAAATTGTTTCTTCTTTTACGGATCAAAACATCCAGGCAATCCAGTTGTGCTAAGCCGATGCCCGCAGCAAGGTTGTTCATCTTGTAGTTGTACCCGATGCTGGAATGTTCATAATGGGGATAATTGTCTTTAGCTTGGGTGGCCAGGTGCCGGGCTTTCTTGGACCATTTGACATTCGAAGTAATAATTGCCCCTCCCCCACCGGTAGTAATCACCTTGTTGCCGTTGAAGGAATAGATGCCAATGTCTCCAAAAGTACCGCAATATTGTTTGTTGATCCTAGAACCCAGTGACTCGGCGGCATCTTCCAAAACAGGTATCCCATATCGGTTGGCCACCTCCATCAGTTCCGTCATTTTGGCCGGCATCCCAAACAAGTTGACCGTGATGATAGCTTTGGGAAGCTTGCCCCTGCTGATCCGGTCCAGGATGGTCTCTTCCAAAAGGTTGGGGCAAATATTCCAGGTTTCCTTCTCACTGTCTACAAAGATCGGTTGGGCTCCCAGGTAGACAATAGGGTTGGCGGATGCGGCGAAGGTCAGGGTTTGGCAAATCACCTCATCCTCCTTTCCAACTCCAAGAAGGAGCAGCGCCAGATGGATGGCCGATGTTCCTGAATTCAAGGCAATGATGCTCCCGCCTCCAACTCTCTCCTCGAGCCTGGCTTCAAACTCCGTAATAAACGATCCCATCGTAGCAATATGGCCCAATTCAAAAGCCTCGTGGATAAACCTCAACTCTTTCCCATCAAATTCTGGATTGGAAAGCAAAATACGTCTGTGCGAGGGTGATAGGACCATATTTAATGCTAAATTATGTAAATATAGTCATAGAGGGTAAAGTAAAAAATAATTGCAATTAAAAAGATGAAGTTCCTTTTTAACCAGCATTTCCCCCTTTTAATCCAATTTATGCCTAAAATAACATAAGCAGCATTTTTTTAGATTCCATCATCTTATTATCACTTGTATAAATATTGCAAGGTAATTCCTCCTGCCCCTAATTATTTAAGCAAAGAGACGCGCCGGATAACCCGCCATCTCAAAACCAAATAAACGATACAGCTCAAGACCACAAAACTAATTCCCTGAATGTAGTTGACCTCACCCCTATCTATCCAGTATATCAGGACCAGGTTTAATCCAAGCTGTACCAGGGCGTAGGAAAGGGAAACAGCGACATGCGGCACCTTCAGCTCATTGGCCAGGTACTGGTACAAATGGCTACGGTGGGGTTGGAAGATATTTTCTTTGCGGGCAAGGCGATAAAAGATAGTAAAACAGGCATCCAGGCCATAGACGGTAAAAAACAACAAATAAAAAGGATTTTGTGTAAGCAGAATGGTTTTTATCATAAAATACCCTAAAAACAAAGCCATGGCCACACTGCCTACATCCCCGGCAAATGCCTTTGCTTTCCGTCTGATATTGAAAAAACCGAATACCGCGCAAGAAATGCCTACCAAAACCAACATTTCCCTCTCCTCTTCATGGACGGGAAGCGCAATAAAGCTGATGATAGCCACCAGGGAATACAGCACTGTGATCCCGTTGATGCCATCCATAAAGTTAAAGATATTGACCCATCCCAGGAGCAGGAACAAAACTATGGGGATCCACCACAAAGCATATTGTCCCAAGCCGACTTCGTACAATACCAGCAAGGAAGCGAGGACATGGACGGCAAAGCGCGGCAGCTGGCTCAAGGGCCGGATATCGTCCACAAAACTGACCGTGGCCACCATCAGGATGGCAAGCGTGAGCGGCCAGGAGGCATAGCCCCAAATAAATGCCAGGAGAACGGCTATGGTAAATACAATGCCCCCTCCCCGGATAATAAGGGACTGGTGGGAGGAACGCTCATTCGGTTTGTCAATGATATTGTAACGGTCGGCTATCTTAAAATACAGCAGCAAGCTGGCAATCAGCAGCAGGGTGGCGATGAGGTACATGTTTGTTTAATTGTTGGATCGTTGGATCGTTTTTGTTGGATCGTTGGATTGTTCTTACTCGGTATAAGCCTGAAGGGCTTCCATGTGACTAACCGCGGGTGAAACCCTGGTTACCGTCATTGCGAGGGGCAGTCCCCAGGAAAAAACTCGAATCAGAAGTTTTTTCTGCCCCGCGGCAATCCCACAATTGTTGAAAGGCATCGACAAAGAGATTGCTTCGTCGGCGGTAGTTCCCAGAGCCGCCGAGAGATTATATTCGCCTCCTCGCAATGACGCTCCGATGAATACCGTCATTGCGAGGGGCAGTCCCCAGGAAAAAACTCGAATCAGAAGTTTTTTCTGCCCCGCGGCAATCCCATAATTGTTGAACGGCATCGACAAAGAGATTGCTTCGTCGGCGGTAGTTCCCAGAGCCGCGGAGATTATATTCGCCTCCTCGCAATGACGCTCCGATGGATACCGTCATTGCGAGGAACGCTGCATAAACCTTAATTTAACCCGGGTCTTGATGCGTTCCGCGGCAATCCCACAATGGTGAACGACATCGACAAAGAGATTGCTTCGTCGGCGGTAGTTCCCAGAGCCGCCGAGATTATATTCGCCTCCTCGCAATGACCCCTCACCTAAAAGAAGCAAAGGTCTTCATGAGCCCTTCTTTGGCGGATACGGGCAATTCTTCCCCAAGAGCCGCTTTAATCTTGGCATTGCTGACCACATAACTTTCCGTCAGTTTCTGTAACCGTTCACTGTTCAGGGGAAGCTTGAGTTTATCACCTAATTTTGCTATCCCTTGGATAAGGGAAGCGGGCACTTTAAGGAGCTGCGGGGATTTATCCAAGGACTCGGCCATCATCGCAATCAGCTCGTTGGTGGAGAAAGTGCCGTCATCCGATAGGTGGTAAATGCCGGAAGGAACTGCTTTTTCCATCAATCTCCCAATCACAAAGGTCAGGTTATCTACACTCAAAAAAGACCGTTGGTTGTCAAAGGCGGCCAGGGGATACGGCAGGCCTTTTTGGGCAAAACTAAAAAGCAGGTTCAGGTTCCCTTTATTTCCCGGCCCATGAATCATGCAGGGCCGGAGAATGTACACCTTTTTGTCTGGCGGAAGCTTGGACAGGATATACCGCTCAGCCTGTAGCTTTGACTTGCCGTAAGGTGTGACCGGATCGCAGGCTGTGTCCTCAGTCAGTACCCCCTCCACTTTATCTTTGGCGGCCTTGACGGAACTGATAAAAATAAAAGTCTTGGCTTCCTGATCTTCTAGAAACCGGTCGTAAAGCTTCTTGGTCAAACCGAAATTCACCTCAAAATACTCCTGATCGTTCGCCGTCTTTTTTAGGTCATGGGCTTTCCCGGCCAAGTGGATATAGTGCTGGGCGGCGATCGATGGGTTGGCAAAAAAATCAGCATAAGTAAGCGTGGCAAATTCCTTTCGCACACCGGCGCTTCTCCCAAGGGAAAGAATATCGTACTTGTCTATTGCTTTTAAGTGTGAGAGCAAATTCTGGCCAACAAAGCCCGTGGAACCTGTGAGTAAAATCATACGTATGTCAGGAAAAATTCAAATGGTGAAGAACTATTTTTTCAAATCAAATGAACACAGAAAAATTTCATTTCCCAGAAGTTCGATAACTTCCGACCATCCCTCAAATGCCACCTTAACTTGAGTGGTTTCGTTGGCTTTAGCATGGGGATTATGCGCCGCAATCAATATCTTACCGTCATTAACCAGTCCCCGCCATACCGCATTCTTACTTCTAAATGATGAGGATGCAGATTCAGGGACTACATAGATAGGATCGCCTTTAAAAAAGCCATTGAATTTAGACATCCTGTATAATCCCCGGATAAAAAATTCGTAATTACCTTTCTGATTGTTGTTCATCCGCCAATTATAAATCCCTACCCCGCTGATCAAAGGAAATATGGCGCTGGCTTCTGCCATTTCCGGGGATACGGGATCCATTTTAGGGGAGGCCGAGTTGTGATAGTTTGTCCAAACGAACAACATCTGTGGTTTATCATCCTGGGCTTTATTGGCCTCAATCTGAAACAGGATATAGGAAAGATAATTTTTCCCATCTGGATGTTTGGCAGCATCATAAAAAAAATATGCCGTAGGACTTAAAAAATCAAGATTATTGTAGAACCCACTGTTTAATTGCTTTTGGCTGTCCTTCACGAGGAAGTCCGTCAACGAAGATTGCTTAAATCCCTGCGAATATTTTTCCGATCCTATCCCCCACCAATCTCTTCTTATCGGGGTATCTCCGTACGAAGAAATTTTGATGTCGCTAGACAGGGAATCCCGTATCAACTTTAAAGGCTCATTATAGAGTTCCCTCATCGATTGTTGATAGGCAGCAATAAATTCCCTATCCGATAATCTTTGGTACTCCTTGGGAACTAAGGAATGGTCTTTAATCGCCAAAATATCCTTATCTGAATGTCTGGCCATCTCGATATCCGCTATGATCATGTCAAAGTCCCGCTCCCTTATGTCCCTTTGGGAATCCCAATTGGTTTTGATATGGACGAGCCTATTCCACCACCGTTGTCTATAGCCTTCAATATCGTTGCCCCATGGGCTTTTGATCAGCACCCAAGGCTGTTTGGTTCTCTTCGCCCAATTGTCCGCAGCGGCTATTCCGGTCCACAAATAAACTCTATTGCTGAAAGGGATTTTTTCAGTATAAGATTTTACACTGCCTTGGATATGGGAGAAACCCTTGCGCAAAGGATGCGGCTGCTTGTCGGCAGGCACTGCCCCATGGTAAACCACAGGAAGAGGAAGTGAAAAGTCAGGAAACTGATCCCAATTAATTGTTTTACCACTGACATCCACTTCTAACCTATCCCCAGAACAGTTTTGTTGGTGAATCTGTGCTTGGCTGATCCGAAGCGGCATCAAAAGAAAAATACCAGAAAGAATTGCTGGTATCAATAGAGAAATCCTTAGTATCAACTTGTTGAACACGGTTTTCAAATTAGTCATTTCGCATCGTCATCTTTGTGAATGATGCTTGTCAGGGGCAAAGCAAATAATATACCGCTACTTTCCTTTGCTCAAAAACTCGAAGGGCTTAAAAAAATATTTGGAGTAAATCATCGCATAATTGGTATAGACATCGTTTTCTTGGCACCCACGGGCAATTTCCTTATTTAAGGTAATCAGACTCTTCAAGCCATCTGTACTGGCGCCGCCCATTCTCATCTTGGTCGTAATGATTGGAAGATATTTCCAATTAATTCGATTCTTCAACAGGAAACGAATCAATAACTCATAATCTGCAGCAATTCTATAGTCCGTTTGGTAGTAACCCAATTGGTCAAAAAGCTCCCTTCTCACAAAAAATGAAGGATGGGGTGGCATATATCCCCAAGCAAATTTGGAAGGCTTCCAGTTTTTGGCCGAATAATGCCTAATTACTTTATTCAGGTCGTTATCTCTAACGAATACTATATCACCGATGGTAGCTTGAACAGAAGGATCCTCAAAAGCTTTGGCCACCTTGGACAATACTTGGTCATCATAAAAAAAATCGTCGGAATTTAATATTCCAACGATATCTCCGTTAGCCATTTTTATTCCTTTGTTCATGGCGTCATAGAGGCCTTCGTCTGATTCACTAACCCACTTCATCTTTCCGTCAAACAATTGTTCCGAATTTTCAATTCTGGAGGGTGTACTATCTTTTGAAAGACCGTCTACTATGATATATTCAATCTCTTGGTAAGTTTGAGATAGAACCGACTGCATAGCAGATTCTATAAATTCTTCGCTGTTGTAGCAAACAGTAATGATTGAAATTTTCATAAGATGACCCTTCCCCTCACTTTAGTCGCAGGGTTTCCCTGATAAATGCTATAGGGATCCAAATCTTTAGTAGCAACTGATCCTACAGAAAGTATAGAATGCGAGCACATTGTCACGCCTGGGCAAACGATAGCTTTAGCCCCCACCCATGCACCATCTTCAAGTATTACCTGCCCAAGAATAAGATCGAAAGTGACACTTTTGTAATTATGATTACCGGATAAAAGCATGGCTCCTTGGGAAATACATACATTATTACCAATAGTGACTTTTATGAGATTATCAATCCAAACATTTTCACCGATCCAAACATTATCGCCAATTTCTAAAAACCAGGGATACTTTATATTTACAGATGGTTTAATCAAAACATTAGAACCGATTGAAGCTCCGAAAAGACGTAATAAGGAGATTTTAATTGAATTTATAATGCTTAAAGAATTATTTATAAAACAAAAATTCACAATAATCCATAGAACTATTTTTAACTTACCGGCTGGTCTATACCAAGAATTATTGTATTTTGAAAGGTCGGTTTGCATCGAAACAAGAAAATGGTTAAGCTTTAAATAAGGAAAACGCAGATTTAATCATTCTTTTCTGAAACATTGGATTGAAAACACTATCGACACGCTCATAACAATTAAGCCTGATTGTTTCTCTACTAAGATCTGAGCTAAACCATTCTAAAATAGAATCCTTTAGACTTTGAAGGTCATTATATTTGAAATATCCACCACAATATCCAGATATAATAGCCTCGAACTCGGGCATTTGTTTATCAAATCTATCATGAGAGATAACAGGAGTACCATACATCATTGAATGAATGGCTGTTAAGCCAACTTCTCCGGGAGAAATACAACAATCGCTACTCGCAATTAATTTAAAATTATCCGATTCATTATAGGAGGGTCCATAAAAATTGACGTAATCTGCTAATCCATAGCCTTCAACTTTATATTGAAGTTTGTTCTTCTCAATACCGTTCCCAACAATTAATAAATTAAATTTATGTCCTTCGTTATGCAAAAGATGAAATACATCAATTAACATTTCTAATTTTTTTTGAGGATATAGTCTGCCAATAAACAATAACTGAGAAAGTTGAGGATCTTTAAAAAGTGACGCTTTAAAAGAAAACAACATATCGTTAGAAATCAATTTACGAAACTGTACTTGACTTTCATAATCTAAAGAATTATTGATAACTATTAGATTTTCGGGAGCAAATCCTTGGCGAATCATATTTTCCTTTGCGTAATTGCCGTACAAAAGAAAACCATCAAAAGGTTTATAAAATAATTTAAATACAAAGGATTGAATTGATCGTGGCTTATATAATATTCCATGTGTCCAATTAAGGATTGGCTTCCTTTTAAACTTTGCAATAAAAACAGCGATGTAAATCGTAATCCAAAAAGGGGCTGAGTGAAATATATAGCCATCAAAATTATTCACATTTATATAACCTAATAGCTTTTTATGAAAAAGAAAAGGACCGATATAATGCGATGGTATATGTGTAAATCTATCCCTATTTCTAAATGTATAGGGATTAATAGATGAATTCATCATTGTTTCATCCCCTATAAAATAAAATTCAAAGTCTTTATCTGCTATTAACGCCTCAATTATACCTTTTCTATAATGAGGAAATCCAGGATAAACGATTAATATTTTCTTTTTCATCAAAACTAATTTAATCAATATGGAAAACAACAGGTAATCAAAATCTAGCTCATCGGTAATGAAGAAAATCACATTGGAAAAGAATTGCATGGTTACGCATACCATGAATCATTTTAGTCAGTTGCATCCTTATATCGAGTATTTTCAGCATCCCGTTATGATGATCTTTCCGAATATTGACAAAGCACACCAGGGTACCATCAATATCACAGGTTCTTTTTGGACGGCAGTATGCTCCTTCTTGTTTCATCAACCAAATCACACTAAAAACTCAAATTCCAATCTCCCTCATCCTTAGACGATACAAGGCCAAGAATAATTGATACATCTTTTTAGTCTTTGGAAATAAAAAAGACGACAAATAATAATTTAGGTCTTCAGGTTCTAATCCTATTGGGAATCGGTAACCCATAAATAAATCCAAAACCAAGCCACATTAATCTATTCATTTCCAAAGACAAACTTGTCATCGATTGAAGGTAGGAAAAAATAAACAATGCAAGTATACACAAAATCAAAGTGCTAGATCCACGCTGAGAATAATATCGTAACAGAGAAAGAGATTTTAAAAACGTATATATAGAAAAAATTAATAAAGGAAGGCCTACAATCCCCCAACGCATAATGATCTCCATAAACTGATTATGTGGGTAAGGTTTATACTCCTTTTGTCCGAAGAGGATTATGTTATTAAGCTCGCTGAAAAACAAATCATACATGTCAACACGACTTTGAGCGGATGCATCAAGCACTGATCTATCGTTCACTGAATCAAAAATACTTAAAAATCTATTTTCCAGACCACCTAGCTTGGATTGAATTAAAGGAAATGAACTGGATAAAAACGAAAGGATCACAATTCCCACAAATACTATCAAACAGAGATTTATTATTCTATTTACAAATTTTTTATTCAATTTTAGGTTGTAAAAAAAGTAAATAAAAAGGAACATAAACAGAAATAAGGTTGCTCCTCGAGAAAGCGTCATTACCATAGACAAGAAGGTGGCAAATTGTGCTAAAAGTAACATTACCGACACAATTTTTGGCTTTCCTTTTCGCATTTGGTATAGCGAAAAATTGATCAAAAACAACAGACCGTTTACATAGGCAACCTGAACTGGATTGATTTCACTATCCTGCCCAAATCCTCTAGTGCTCTCCCCTATTTCATAAACTATGTTCGATTGGAACCTAACGAAAGATACAACACCGACCAGTGACATAATGGAAATAAAAAGATCAACTTTATAACCATTATTGCGAATTTTTTTTAGATTTTGCGACAATAAATACCCAATATTTAATAAACAAATGGAAACCAGCCCAAAGATTAAATTAATGGGCCTAAAAATATTTTGATCGTTAATCCAACCTATAAATAAGAAAATAAGATAGAGCAATACCGAACATATCACAAATCTGTAATAGGAGACTGTCGCATTACAAATATAAGCTAAATAAACTAAAAAGGAGAAACCTAAAAACAAGGACAAAGTTTGCCCTATATTGCCAAATACAAGAAATGCACTTGTCGCAAATGATAAAAAAAACACACCGAGTAAAAAAAGGTTGATATACCTTTGGGGAGAAATCATTTTTATCTATAATTTTTCATTTCGAAAAATATCGAGGTGAGTTTGCAATACCTTTTCAGAAGAGAAATTAGCTACCATATATTCACGCGCGTACAAAGCATGCTGATCTAAAACCTTTTTATTGAGGAAATAGTACTTAATTTTACTTGAAAATTGACCGATTTGGTCAATGAACCCGGAGCTTTGATCAACAACCAAATCCTTCATTCCAGAAACTGGTGTTACAATCGCGGGCAAACCACAAGCCAAGGCCTCTAAGGCAGCATTAGACATCCCTTCACTAAGAGAAGGTAACACAAAAACATCTGCCAACTGATAAAACTCCTCTGGAGTTGATACGTGATCGTAATGGGTGATTCGATCCTCTAAGTGGTTCTGTTTGATATATTTATTTATGTTAGCCAATAAATCCTCTTTTCCTGAGCGATCTGGACCTAAAAGCACTAGATGCAGCTTCTTATCAACATTTTCCTTAACCATTTGACCAAAGAGCTTGACTAACTCAAACGGCTGCTTTCTCGACGAAATTCCCCCCACAAATAAAACAACAAACAAGCTTGGGTCAAGATTATTTCTCACTCTTAAATCAAACTTAGCCTGCAGATTTTCAACGGGTTTAAACTGATTAATATTTACCCCATTAGGTATCTTGAAGATCTTGCTTTCCTTTACACCAGCATTCTCCAGAATTTCGACGATCTCAGTACTTATTGCAATATAACCCGAGAGGTTGTTTAGTTGGCGTTTTCTCATTTTTGCAATTCCAAAAAATCTAGAAAAAGATGAATGCCCAACGATGCCTCCCTTTTCATCAGTAATTTTACAAAAAACCCTCTTTCCCCTTTTAGTAAACCATAACGCCGGCCTAAAAGAAATTTCAAAAGCTCCCAAACAATGGATTACATCGTATTCTTTGTGGTGCTTTTGAACGAAAAACCAAGATTTGATCAAAAAATATAAAGTTGAAATCACACCACCACCGCCAAGATTAGAAATAAAATAACTACTCCTAAACAATCCCCTCGGATCATTTTGATGTTTAAATCCGTGAGCTAAATCAATTACAATATCACTGGATGGGTTTGATGCATATAAGCGATAAGCACTTGTGCCAGGTCCCCAATAGTGTTCACCTGCTCCCAGGGGAGCCCAAAGCAGTATTTTCATAAATTTGGCGTTACTTCATAAACGTTACAACTTCCTGCAATATCAGATGTGAAAATGAGACTGATTGTATGGTTGTGTGTTCTTGGATGTGGATGTGAATCCTGCATGAGCATCCTGGATCCATGACAACAAATTTTTGACATTCCATTACTAACTATATTTTTGCCGTAAATGAATCCATCGCGACTGTCGACAAAAAAGCTAAAATGGGTATTCCCCTCTACTGCATGGCTTACTGGAAAATTTACGTATATAATTTCCTTCAAGTTGCCGAAAATATCCCTAATGGCTACGAAATGCCTATATATCTCCTGAATTTTATTCGGATCAATTTTAAATTTAAAATATTTATTCAATCCCAAATAAAAGTAAAGCTGAAGCTTGTTTGCTAGGCTTAATTTATCTGTACCGTGATATATAATATTTCCCGAAGCTTGAAGTAAATTTTCATGGTTCACATATTCACCTTCTTGTTGATCAAAAAGTCGCTTATACCCACCTTGATCATCTACTAGCCACATTCTGCCCCAATAGGGATATGTTCTGTTACCAGTGATGGCTAATCCTCCTTCACTATTACACAAAATTTGATTATTACCGACAAACTGAACATGGGTCGCCCAAAAAGGAAGCTCCGCTAAAATTTTAATCTCCCTTTTCTCTATGTCTAATATCAATAACTTGCTAACTAATCCACTTTCAACCATCCTTTGTGGAACCCTTTTCAACTGATCATGTTGGGTCAAATCGCTGCGACTAAAGGCAAGTGGATCCGTACAAGGAATACACAGACTTTTTCGATCCGGGCTTAAATGAATATAGCCTGTCACCCAACCAGCGGGTAAATCGGCAAGTTTATTAGGTTTAGAATCTATTTCTACTTTTGAAGCCCAAACACTGTCATCCTGGATCCAGTACACAATACCTTGTTTAGAATCCAAAAATGGAGAGGCCTTACTAAAACCTGTGGTGCCTCCATTAGGGTAAGTGTAAGAATGCAATAACCCAGTGGCTCTACTTATTTGAATAATTTGATGGGTATTTCGGTCAATTGCATACAGATTAGGATTGCCATTTTGTGTTGAAATAATGATTAAAAATTTGTCATCATCAGTTATTGAAGGAGAAGTGAAGTATAGATGTTGATCATCATTCTCCGAAGAGGTCCATTGAACAACTTTAGAACCAGTGTATTTATCAGAAAAAGCAGAAACTTTAGTGTTCATTTTTTGTTCTCTAACAGTTTATAAGAATGAGCAAGCTTCCTTTGAAATAACTTCGACAGAAAAACCAAGGGCATCTTGTCCAACAAGAAGTAAGTAATATCCTTTACAGGATTAATGCGAAATACTTTAGCATAAAGAGAAAAGCCTCTCCGATTGTCATTTACCACGTAGCGAACATAATCCTTAACTATCAAACTGTTTATATACATCTTTAGTAATTTCATACCTTTAGACGAAATGTACACCTCATCGCATACGCTTTTCAAGAATTCGATATCAAAATATGAATTACTTGTCACCTTATTAACGGCATTATGATAGGTTATGGCTCCCAAGTGCGGGCTCCAGGCGCCATCGTATTTGGCAAAAATCTTAATCCAGGTATACAAATCCCCCCCCTTATTCGTCTTACCGGCAGGAAACCCCCCAATCTCATCAAGCACATATTTGGAAGCCACTATAACCGAAGTGTTCGCAAAACGCATCTTTTTCAAATAAATATTTAAAAAATCAACAAACCTTACGATATGAATCCCTTTCTCTTTTGAATGGGTATAATAGGGCTGGATAGTTTCTGAAGTGTCATCTACTGCTTTGAAACCAGCGCCAATGATTGCTACTTCGGGATGTTTGGAAATCACTTTAACCATGTTTTCCAAATGATCAGGATACCACTCATCATCGGCATCGAGGAAGGCAATCCAATCCCCGTTTGCCTTTTCTATCCCAAGGTTTCGAGCTGCATAACCACCGGGACCGGGCATGTCACGGCTGTATATAGCCATCCGTTCGTCTTTGAGTCTATTAAGCTCTTTTAATGTGCTATCCGTGGACTTATCATAAACTACTATTAACTCATAATTCGTAAAAGACTGGTTATATATCGACCGAATACATCTGTCGATGTGAGGACCTTTGTTGTAAGCGGGAACTATAATAGAAAAAAAGGGCATAATGTGCTGTAAATAAAATACGAAACTAATAAATTGAAATCATTTTCTCCTTTTAAAGAAAACAAAAGACTGTCTCAACTTTAAGAAATAAATGTACTTATATAGATCCCAAAAAGAATACGCATAACCATCTTTATATATCCTTCGTACAGATCCAATCTTAGGAGGCAAAACATCTATCAATAGTTGCTTAAAACTATTCCTCCTAATTTTACGCTTCAAAAAACCTAGTCTCTCCGGATATTTCTCTACCAGCTGGCTGAACCCCTCTCTAATTCGTCTGGATTTTTTAAGCTTTTCATCATGACCTCGTAGGGGGTGGATAACAACTGCATCTTTAGCAAAATATTGCGAACCGCCATTGATATATACCCGATTACCAAATTCCATATCTCCGCCAGACCGCAGCTCGGCATCAAACATTCCTACTTTATCGAATAGTTTTTTATTGACGAAAAGATTAGCAGTAACTCCGAAATGAGAATTATCAAAATATTTCTGTATTGGAAAAGCAGTTAAATAATCATGAAAAGTAGCAACATCCACTATCTGCTTCTCATCCACAGTTACGTTGCCAGCGACATAATCATAAGAAATAAGATCCTCACAACCTTTTTTCAACCAATCCTTATCTACTTCTAAATCTGCATCAGTAAACGCAATGTATTGCGTGCGAGCTACTTTCACCCCCTCATTTCGCGCGTTATATGAACCTTTATTGGGAACTATATTAATAAATCGAATGCTGTTCATACTACAAAACTTTTCGATTGATGGATCTCCTCCATCGTTTATTACTATAATCTCAAAATGTTTAAAGCTTTGCCTTAATATTGAATTAACAGTTTTGTTGAGACCAGGCAAATCATTATACACAGGAATAATAACTGAAATTTGCACTTCTTCTTCAATTTTAAAGTTCATTGATTTGTAAATAATAACTCAAATTATTTTTATTGCGCATGTATCAACCATTAAGGACTTTATTCACTTCCTTACTACTTAGAAAATGGGGTAAGAAATAATAAGAATAAAAATAAGGAAAAAGCCTTAGCACAATACGAAATTTCACCATGTTTAAATAAAACACGAGCCATAGTGAAAAGTGAATACCAATTAGAGTAGAAAAGTGTGCGAGAATATTTCCATTTAGTATTACGACAAATTCTAAGATAGTAGTTAAATTTTGATTTCATATAATCGACTCTTCGTAAGGTATCGAAGTTGCCTTTTATAGAGGATTTATGAATTCGCCGCAGACAATGCACCTTTTCAATAACTCCAAAGTTGGGGTTAGAAAGAACAATTCGAGTATAGAATTCTCTCTCTTGCCTTCTTTCCAAACTTATATCAAATTTGACAGCAAATTTCTGTAGGAACAACTTTCGGAAAAGAGGCCCTGGAGTGAGAAAAAAAACCTTATAGGCCAGAAAATCTTGCATAAAATTAGCGCTATATATCTTATACTCAGTGAACGACTCAACCCCATTTTCGTCAAATTCAGCCATTTTGGAAACAACGAAAGCCGCATCCTTATGTTTAGATAAATATTCTACCTTTTCCAACAACATTTCAGGCAGCATCAGGTCATCCGAATCAAAGTATTGTATATAATCTCCTGTTGCCTGTTCAAATCCATAATTTCTACATGATGGGGCACCTTTAGGCAGATGTGAGGGCCTTTTAAACACCTTGATCCGTTGATCCTTGGCTTGATATTCTTCTAGTACCGCTATGGTTTTGTCGGTAGAACCATCGTCTACTAAAATACATTCCCATGAGGTATGACTCTGGTTACGGATAGAGTCCAGCGTCTCACCCACTAGCGATTGCCTGTTGAAGACGGGAATGATTATAGAAACCAGCTCAGCCATTGATCAAATTGAAGACTTTATCCCACATTGCTTTTGTCCTTTCCTTCTGTTCCTGAATAAAAACCCTCTGCTGATTGTAGTACGTGTCTTTGGGGATTTCCAGCTTGGCCAGGATTAACTTTTCTAATTCCTCTCGAGAATAAGTATTGATATCCACCAAAGACTCTATTTGATTGTAATCTTTTAACAACATTTGGTATTTATGACTCCAAGAGGTTGAAATTACCGGAACCCCTTGACATAAACCGCTTACGAGTCCATGAAAACGGGAAACGATAATGAGATCCGATGATTTAATCCTCCTTTTAATTACTAAAGGATCTTCTTCCATGACGATCGGAAGATTGATGTTCAGATCCTGGTTGATTTGCGTCGCAATCGCTTTGTCCTTCTCTCCCTCGTGAATTAGAAAATAAGGCTTTTTATTATTATTGGTAAGGTAAGAAATTGCATCCTTTAAAAAGCGAAAATAATTTTCATACCCCTCCGAATTCATTTTGTAATTGGGAATTATACAAACGTTTCCTTCTGGATAATCCTTTGAACCGTCAACTTCTAAGAGATTAGTAAAATCAGGCGCTAAAAAAAATTTAGACTTGCCGTTAAAATTGCTCTTAAGGTGCCCGAGAGATTGCTCATCTCTTGCAAATATCAGATCAACTTTATCTATGGTTTTTTGGAAGGAATTTCTGACTTTGAGGTCGTTAAAGGGTCCTAAGGCCTGGGGTAAAAGGATTGTTTTTACATTAGGCCGAACCTTACCTTTTATTACATTGTCTAACCTCTCTAAAGGCTTATTATATCCCCAAAAATCGCCGTAAGCAAATCCGGACGCATCCAATACCAGATCAATTTCATCGTCCAAAATTAAACCATACGAACGGCGTTCCTTTTTTGAAGAGAGTTGCAAAATCTTGTTCCAAGGAAGCCTCTTTGATTTAAAATTAGCTTTCAATTTCATGCCGTGCTTAGCGGCAGCAAAAAAATCCATTCCAAAGCCTGGCGCCGCACAGAATTCTGCCTCTACGCCCCGCTTGGAAAACTCTTGAAGAATGGACAACAACAATAAGTGGGCGCCTTTATTCCGAGTCCCTACTCCTTTAATCTCTATAACCATACTTATCTTATTTATTTCGATACATACTTTCTTACGTCTTCTAAAGAGCGTTTCTCCGAATAAGCCACCTTTCCATCGGGATCAGGATAACCTATTCCGATACACATTATAGTTCGTTGGTAGTTTTTTAAACCTAAAAACTTTGCCATTTTTTTCTCTCTTTCCTCAATATCCGGCCAATTAATGGGACAACTGGCCAATCCCAGAGTTTCCAGGGCCAACATCAGGGACATGTTAGCGAGGGAAGCATCGATATAAATCAAATGCCGGTCTCTTTCATCAAAGTAGGCGTCTAAGTTACCAACCGCTACAATAAACGTTTGAATAGAATGCGCATATCCCCGGGTACCCATAGGTAGTTCGACAGCCTGCTGTAAAAGGTCCGGGTCGTCGATGATATGATACTCGAACGGCTGCCTGTTACAGGCACTTGGTGCCTGTATGGCTGCCAATATAGCTTTATCAATCAATTCTCTTTCAACGGGTTTGTCTAAAAACCAACGTACCGATCGCCTCTGCTTATTTAATTTATAAAATTCCTCGTAATTGATATTGGCAAAAGATAAGGAATCACGATGGTAAGGTATGGATAATGCTTCAGGACAGGAAGAAGCAGAAGCATTTTTAGACGTAGATAGGTTCACAAATCTTTCTCTCTCGGCATCCACTATTTTATGGGGCTTGCATACGTTGAAATACTCGGTGAGTACGTCGGTGAACCATTTTACTTGTGGAGTAATTTCCCTGCCATTACTATTCAGAACACCTATATAGGAGTCCATGGTCTCTTTGATAAACTCAGTAGCAAAGTAATCCCTTCTGGGCTGCATTAATAGACCCTTTTCAATTCTATGGGTATTTCTTACTAACAGAAAATAGTTGGATTTGTTAATTTCTGTATCCTTCACATGTTTAACCTTACCAGCTAAAACCGATTTGTGCTCTCTGTGGAAGGTTGGGCTAAGTAGGAAGTAATAAAACGAAGACCAAAAATTAGATTTGTAAAAATATCGTGGGAGAGCTTTGTTTACAAATAAAGCTTTTCGCCTTCTCAAACGTTTGATGATTTTTCTTATCATGGAATATCCAGTTACTTAATTGACTTCGCCGCTTTGGCGTTATATATTTGATCTAATAACTCCTTTCCCATAAACAGCCATACTATGAGCCCATATAGCGAGAAGAGAATTATAGAAAGTAGAATATAGTGTAACTCAATACTATTCTTCAATAACATAACCGATGAGCCGGTAATCAATGCCGCAACCCATGGTATTTTAACTGCATTAAAGAAATCGACGGTTGTTACCTTTACTGCCAAAAGTTTATAAAAAGTAAATTGGGCGATTACTACTGCAATGATTTTATTAATGAGTACTGCGTATGCCGCACCTACAACTCCAAAATGAACAATAGCAAAATACAGCATGGGCAAGAAGATTGCCGCTTTGAAGATTTGAAGTTTCATTTCTAAACCTGGCCTTCCCATTCCCCGGATCAGCGCCGTATTGCTGTTCACCATCATGTGAACCATCACAGCAACCGAAAGAACTCTCAAAGGTTCGATAGAGTCAGTCCATTTCTCCCCAAACATCACAAGCAACACAGGATCGGCCATAGTAATAAAAAAAACCATAACCGGGAAGATCATCACACTGTTATACTCCACCACCTTTAAATAATATTTTTTTAAGTTTGCTGGATTATCCTGCATTTTACTGTATAATGGATACAACACCGTATTCATTACTGACATCAAACGGCTTCTAAATGTATCTGTTAGGATGAAAGCAAATGTATAAGTACCTAAGGCCTGGGCACTTAATAACTTTCCAATCAACAAATAATCTACACTGCCAATGAGATAATTGGTGATGTTAGTGCCTGTAGTATAAATCCCAAAGCCAAAGACCTCTTTGAAAGCTTGCCTCTCGAAAATGATTTTTGGCTTCCACTTGGTAGCTATAAAAAACAGGGGCATTGCAATAACAATTGAAGCTACAGAATTGAATGCCAATGACCATACCCCGGCACCTGCAAAAGCCAAAATTAAAGAAAGAATTCCCGAAGTGATGTTAGAACTATTGCTAATAAGTGCAATTTTCTTAAAATCCATATTTTTGGTCAGTTGCGCTTTATGTACCAAATTGACCGGACTTGACAGAATTCCCAAACCCAATACCGGGATGAGGCTCTCTAAAATAGGTTCTTCATAAAAAGATGCTGCAAAAGGCGCAACAATAAAACTCACCACCAAATACATCAACACGGCCCAACCTACGCCCGTCCAAAAAGCTGTGTGAAAATGGGCTTCTCTTAAATCTTCATCTTTTCTTTGTATTAAGGCGGCACCAATCCCCAGATCGTTGAATACCTGTACCAATCCAATAAAAACAGTGGCCATTCCCACCAAACCAAACTCTTCGGGATAAAGGAGTCTTGCCAGAACAAGCTTGATAACAAAGGATGATCCCTGGTTGACCACCATCTGAATTCCATTCCACAAGATTCCAGAAAAGGCCTGCTTTTTTATATTTGACATTATTTAAAGGACGAAGGTAAAGATCAATTCAAATCGGAGATTAATTTCCCAGTAATTTCCTTAGCGCCTAGAGAATTTAAATGATCGCCATCACCATAATATTCATCGGGAAATGTAAATTCTGAATAATCCAATACTCTTACATTCCGACTTTCAAAATCAGCAAGTAGCTCATTATATTTTTTTATTATTGAGTCAGGTATTTTGGTGAGATAGGTATTGTGGACTGGTAAATTAATGAGGACAACATTAATTCCCTCCTTCTGACATACAATTATTATTTTTTCCAAATACTCAAGTTGAACAGAACTGATATCATGTATTCTCTCTGTGTCAAAATAAAAATGAGTTTTTATTTTTTCATTTACTAGATTGCTATCCAAATTGCTTTTTTCTGAATTACGAAAAGCGCCGATATAGTTGTTTTTAAATCTTAATAATGACACAATATTTTCCTTAACTATTTGGGGTAAAATATTAATTACGCCAGATGAGGAATATTCTTGTAAATATGAAATACCAGGTAAATCAAGCGTATAAAAATATCTTGGATATAATTCTAAATATCTGGTATTTCCATTTATTGCGAAATTTTTTTCATCATGAAAAAAAGTAACATTATGAGGAGAAAAACCTAACACTATAGTCTCGGGTTTATTTACCTTCAAAATTCGCTTTAACTTATGGTAAGTAAATAAATACGTTTCGCTGGACTGAGAAACATTTTTAAAGGTTCTATCAATAGTATCGTCTATTGCAGTTTCAGTATGGGAATCACCCATAACCAAAACCGATGAAGATTTTTTAAAATTAAATTTCAGTACCGCAAAATCAACTAAGGGAATAAAAAAGACTGCTACAATTAACGGCAATACAAACCATAATAATCTAATTGAAAATCTAGCCATATTAAAACTGAAAGTAGATAAACTCCTGTTCCTGACTCGTATGCCAAAAAATCAAGATCAATATCGAATAGTAAATCGCATAACGTAAAGGTTTTGTTTGACCCACAACTAAGGTTGAAATACCATATCTACCATTCCTACCTACCCATTCGACAATCATAAATATTAAAACCAGCAACAAAACATACATTGCATCCATCCGGCCGGCGAACGCGGGAACTGTAAAGAGGGTTTTTGAGAATATGCCGCTTAAGTAATTTAGAGCGTGTGGAACCGATTCCGCTCTAAAAAATATCCAAGCCAAAACAGTCAAGGAAAATGTCCCTATCATTGATAAGCTTTCCCTAACGGAGGGAAATATTTTATCCTGTGCCACAGTGTCTATATTCTTTCTGTTTTTCTTGGCCAGTAACAGCGGCAAGAAGTAAAGGGCATTTAACCCACCCCAGATGATAAAGGTCCAGTTGGCTCCATGCCAAAACCCGCTCACCAGAAAGATAATAAAGGTGTTTCTGATTTTCATCCACAGTCCCCCTTTACTTCCTCCCAAAGGAATATACAGGTAGTCTCTAAACCAGGTCGACAACGAAATATGCCATCTTCTCCAGAATTCAGCGATGTCTCTGGAGAAATAGGGAAAAGCAAAATTCTGCATCAAGCTAAAACCAAACAACCTTGCTGTACCTATTGCGATATCAGAATAACCGGAGAAATCCCCATAAATCTGAAAAGTAAAAAACAAAGCACCCAACAACAAAGTACTACCTGAGTATTCGGAAGAGTTATTGAATATCAAGTTGGCGTATTCAGCACAGTTATCGGCAATGACCACTTTCTTAAACAAACCCCATAAGATCTGCCTTAATCCATCCACGGCCTTTGAATAATTAAAGGTCCTATTGCTGTAGAATTGTGGCAATAGGTTAGTTGCCCTTTCAATAGGGCCCGCAACCAGTTGGGGGAAAAAGCTTACAAAGGCAAGAAATGCAATTAGGTCCTTCGTTGGCTCCAGCTTTCTCCTGTACACATCAATGGAATAGCTTAATGTCTGAAAGGTATAAAAGCTAATCCCCACAGGCAGCACGATGCTAAGTGCTCTAGTTTGGATAGGATAGCCTAAGAAGGTAAATGCATCAACAAAATTATCCAGAAAAAAATTGTAATATTTGAACAAGCCGAGAAAACCTAAATTCACTATTATACTGATGGACAACAATAACTTTCTTTTCCATGCCTCCTCTTCTTTGCGTAATGTCAGACCTATAACATAGTCCACTAACGAACTAAATACCAACAAGAATAAAAACCGCCAGTCCCACCATCCGTAAAATACGAGGCTGGCCACCAAAACCAAAAAGTTTTGGGCTTTAAGGCTTTTATTTACCACAAACCAATAGAGAATAAAAACTATTGGTAAAAAAATAGCAAAGTCAATGGAGTTAAAAAGCATCCTATTTACTGATGATTATAATAAGTAGCGTTTTATTGCAGCTTCGCCCAGTCGGTCACAGTTATGGCCTAGGCAATACGGACTAGAAACGGCTATTTTCTGGGGGCATAGACTATAAGAAATTTAAAATTAAATCTCCAAAAATCCATGTTTTCAAATTGAGCAACAAAAGTACCCGTTTGGGGCATTAAAACAAAGCGGGGAAGGATATTTGTTGGTTTTTCGCGGGACTGTGGGATCATTATGTCCAATCCTCGAAGTGTTGAATCGTAGAATTGTGGGACTCATGAATTATCGAACTGTTGATATCGTAGAAACAGGGGATTGCCGCGGGACCCCACAAACTGTTTTTTAACTAATCAACGCCATGGTTGGCGTCCCTCGCAATGACCTGTCTCGATGCCGATTCGACGATCCTACGATTTAAACGATTCGACGATTAAACCATCACCCATTCAGACAGTTCGACCGAAGTACTCCCGGTACCAGACAATAAATTTACCCACCCCCTCTATTATTCCAGTAGTGGGCTTATAGCCAAAATCCTTTTCCAAGCCCGTCGTATCGGCCCAAGTTTTTTCCACATCGCCGGGCTGCATGGGAAGCATTTCCTTGACAGCTGGCTTGCCCAAACTGCGCTCAGTAGCTTCAATGAAATCCAGCAGTCTTACGGGATTGCCATTACCGATATTGTACAGGGAGTAGGCTTGGGGAGCGTCTTTCTCTAATGTGGCTACTACCCCATTGACAATATCGTCGATATAAGTGAAATCCCTGGAGAGCTGCCCATGGTTAAACACTTTAATGGGGCGGTCATTAACTATAGCATCGGCAAAAAGGAACATGGCCATATCCGGCCTGCCCCAGGGGCCATAGACGGTGAAGAAACGTAAGCCTATGGTCTGTATGCCATAAAGATGGGTGTAGGTATGGGCCATCAGTTCATTGCTCTTCTTGGTGGCGGCATAAATGCTGATGGGATGGTCCACCGGATCATCAGTAGCAAAGGGCACCTTCTCATTCAGCCCGTAGACACTGGAACTGCTGGCATAGACGAGCTTTTTGATCCCGGCTTGGCGAATACATTCCAGCAGGTTGACAAAACCGGAGACATTGCTATCGACATAAGCCAGGGGATTTTCCAGGCTGTACCTTACCCCCGCCTGGGCAGCCAAATTGCACACAATATCTACTGTATGGCTTTGGAATAGGACGGGGAGGTTCTCCCTGTCTTCCAGATTCAGCTTGATAAACTGGAAGCGCTCACCGTACTTTTCTCCGGTGACAATATGGTTATAGGCCAGGCTGTCATGGGCGGCAATACCCAATTGGGCAAGCCGGCCGTATTTCAGGCTAACATCATAATAGTCGTTGATATTGTCCAAGCCCAAGACTTCATAGCCTAGGGTAAGGAGTTGCTTGCAGAGGTGGAAGCCGATAAAGCCGGCCGCGCCGGTGACGAGGATTTTGTGGGGCATGTTGTTGTTGAATTGTTTTACTGTTGAACTGTGGGAGCGTCATTGCGAGGAGGCCCCAAGATATTTCTATTATAGCAAAGGTTGTCGCAGACGAAGCAATCTCTTAATTGGGTTCCCTTTCCTGCAGGTGGAGATTGCTTCGGGGCATCTAAGGTATTGTTTTCTTAATCTTTTTCTAGGCCCCTCGCAAGGACGGTAACGACCGGAGCGTCATTGCGAGGAGGCTCCATAATGTCTATGGTACAGTAGAGTTCAGCGCCGACGAAGCAATCTCTTTGTCGATGCCGTTCAACAATTGCGGGATTGCCGCGAAACGCATCACGATCCGAGTTACACTAAGATTTATGTAGCGTCCCTCGCAATGACGGTACCCATCGGAGCGTCATTGCGAGGAGGCGAGACCGACCTCCCGGTGACTGAAGCCTGTATCGCCGACGAAGCAATCTCTTTGTCGATGCCTTTCAACAATTATGGGATTGCCGCGGAACGCATCAAGACCCGAGTTACTCTAAGATTTACGTAGCGTTCCTCGCAATGACGGTACCCATCGGAGCGTCATTGCGAGGAGGCGAATATAATCTCTAGGCGGCTCGAGGCACTACCGCCGACGCGGCAATCTCTTTGTCAATGCCGTTCAACAATTGCGGGATTGCCGCGGAACGCTTAAAGACCCGACTTACGCCAAGATTTATGTAGCGTTCCTCGCAATGACGGTTGCCGACGTGGCAATCTCATAATGAGATGACAGAGCTCCATGAAGAGATTGCCGCGGGGCAGAAAAGGGTTCTGATTCGAGTTTTTGCCAGTGGACTGCCCCTCGCAATGACGTCAGCCGACGAAGCAATCTCGTTTCGGTTATGTTTCCTCTATAATGGGATTGCCGCGGGACGTGTAAGGATTGTATGCGAATTTTTAACTTCTGGTACGTCCCTCGCAATGACGTTTCATAATGAGATTGCTTCGGGGCATCTAAGGTCTTTATTGTTTTCTTAATCTTTTTCTAGGCCCCTCGCCATGACGTGATGCGACATCGCAATGACGTGGCTCGATGCCGATCACGCGATCAAACTATAATACGGTCAAACAATCCAACGGTCCCAAAGTCCGACAATCATACGATTTAAACCGTGCGACGGTCCACAGCCAAGGTCTCCCAGTACCATGCACAGGCTTCTTCTAATCCTGTACGCAGGGAGTATTGGGGGTTGTAGCCCAGGACGGTGCGGCCTTTGTCGATGGAGGCCTGGGAATGGGGCACATCCCCTGCCCTAGTGGGACCGTATTGGAATTCCACCTTGCCGATCTCCGGATCGTATTTGGACAAGCCTGCTTTTAAGACTTCTGCCAAGTCATTTAATGAAGCCCTTTCCCCAAAAGCCACGTTAAATACCTCTGAAACAGTACTTCCCTCCTTGGCTTCCGGTGCACCAAGATGGGCTTCCCGGTATTCCTGGAGTCGGGTTTTGATTTCTTCTGTAGGAACGGTGGCCGCCAGTTGGTTGGCTTGGATCACGTTGTCGATATAGGTAAAGTCCCGGGAGTAAGAGCCGTCACCGTTAATCTTTGGACTCTCATGCCCGATCAGGGAAGAAACAAACTTGGGAATCACCGCCGCATAAGCGCCATTGGGATCCTGCCTTCTGCCAAACACATTGAAGTAACGCAAGCCGATGGTTTCTATGCCGTAAATATCGGAAAAGTTTTTGGCGAAAAGCTCATCGACATATTTGGTAATGGCATAGGGTGAAAGGGAATTGCCGATCACATGCTCTACCTTGGGTAGCGCGGGATGGTCACCATAAGTGGAGGAGCTGGCCGCATAGACAAACCTCTTGACCCCCGCCTCTTTGGCAGCAAAAAGCATCTTGACAAAGCCTCCGATATTGACATCGGTCGTGGTCATCGGGTCAGCGATGGAGCGCGGTACCGAGCCCAAGGCAGCCTGGTGCAGCACGTAGTCGCATCCTGCAACGGACTTTTGGCAGTCTTCGGAATTACGGATATCCCCTTCTACTAAAGAAAAATTGGGGTTTTGTAATGCCCCCTTCAGGTTCTCCCTCTTGCCGGTGGCAAAGTTATCCAAACATACCACTTGGTTACCGTGAAGTAGCAATTGATCAATCAGGTTAGAACCGATAAATCCGGCACCGCCGGTGACCAGGACTTTTGAGTTTTTTATTTTCATGGGTTGGTTTTTTTCGTTGTTGGTTGCGGAGCCATCATGGCGAGGAGGCTCCAGAAGGTTTATGGTTCAGATAAAGGTACCGCCGACGCGACAATCACTTTTTCGATGCCGTTCAACAATTGTGGGATTGCCGCAGAACACATCAAGATCCGAGTTACACCGAGATTTATGTAGCGTTTTTCGCAATGACGTACCGCGACGGAGCGTCATTGCGAGGAGGCTCCAGAAGGTTTATGGTACAGTAGAGGTCAGCGCCGACGAAGCAATCTCTTTGTCGATGCCGTTCAACAATGGTGGGATTGCCGCGGAACGCATCAAGACCCGACTTACGCCAAGATTTATGTAGCGTTCCTCGCAATGACTTTTCATAATAAGAAGATTGCTTCGGGCCATTTAATGCCTTTCTTATTTCTAGAGCGCTTCGCAGCCCCTCGCAATGACGGAAACGACATCGCAATGACCGAATGCGACGGCACGATCACGTCCCATTTACCATTCAGCAATATCTTCGTAAAGATCCCTCCAGTCAGCATTAAAGCGATTGATCAAATCTATCTTCTTTTGGCGGCTTCCACCTTTAATCTGTTTCTCTCTACTAATCGCTTCTTCTATTGAGTGGAACAACTCATAATAGACTAGCTTACGGAGGTTGTATTTGTTTGTAAAGGAGTTATGCTTTGTGCCGGATATATGCTCGTTTACCCTCTTCCATAGGTCGGAAGTCACTCCTGTATATAAGGTGGTGTGGTTTTTATTCGTTAGGATATAAACGGCACCGCCTTTTTTCATGTCGTGAACGTCATTGCGAGGAGGCGAAACAGATCTTCCTGCATTCGAGCATCTTTCCGCCGACGCGGCAATCTCCCCATGATACTACGGATCTCAATAAAGGGATTGCCGCGGAACGCATAAGAATACATAAAGCTACAAATAATACAACAGCGTTCCTCGCAATGACGGGATGCGGCGGTTGCGAGAAGGCATCAGTTCAACGATTAAACGATTCGACAGCGATATTCAACGGTCCTACGATCTTACAGTCCAACGATTCGACATACTATAGCCTCGCATCCACCTGCTCCTTCTTCAGGATCCCCTTCACGTCGTACACCACCTGGGAGTCGGATTTTTGGATATCAAGAGACTCAAATTCCTTGTGTGCCACGCCCAAAATGATGGCGGAATAGGCGGAACAATCCGGAGCCGTATCGCCGGTAAGGATATCGATGCCGTATTCGTGCTTTACCTCTGCCGCATTGGCCCAAGGGTCATATATTTCCACAGCAATGTCAAAGGCCCGGAGTTCCTTGTAAATATCGATTATCCGGGTATTACGGATATCTGGACAGTTTTCCTTAAAAGTAAAGCCTAAAAGAAGCACTTTGGCGTCCAGGACTTTCAGGTCTTTGCGCATCATGCAACGGATCACTTCCGTAGCCACATGTCTGCCCATGCTGTCATTCAGGCGTCTGCCTGCCAAAATAATTTCCGGATGATAACCTACCTCCTGGGCCTTTTGGGCCAGATAGTAAGGATCCACGCCGATACAGTGGCCTCCCACCAATCCCGGCTTGAAGGGAAGAAAGTTCCATTTGGTGCCTGCTGCCTCTAATACTTCCTGGGTGTCGATGTTCAGCAGGTTAAAAATTTTGGACAGTTCATTGACAAAGGCAATGTTGATGTCTCTTTGGGAGTTTTCGATCACTTTGGCGGCTTCTGCGACTTTGATACAGGAAGCCTTAAAAGTGCCTGCGGTGATTACCTTTTTGTATAATTGGTCCACATACTCGGCAACCTCTTCAGTAGATCCGGAAGTTACTTTAAGGATTTTGGCTACCGTATGTTCTTTGTCCCCCGGGTTAATTCTTTCTGGGGAATAGCCTACATAAAAGTCTTCGTTGTATTTCAAGCCGGAAACCTTTTCGAGTACAGGCACACATTCATCTTCCGTTACGCCGGGATAGACGGTGGATTCATAAATGACGACATCCCCTTTTTTCAGCACCCCGCCTACGGTTTCGCTGGCCTTGATCATCGGCGTCAATACCGGTTTGTTGTGCTTGTCTGTAGGCGTTGGGACGGTGATGACAAAAATATTGCTGCTGGATATCGCCGTTACAGCGTCTGTTGGAAAAAATCCACTAGGGGCATCATGCAGTTCACCACTGGTTTTGGCCAAAACCTTGTACAGGCTTTCTTCTTCTACTTCTAGCGTCGTATCGAGGCCTTTTTCAAGCTCTCCTATTCTTTTGGAGGAGATGTCAAAGCCTACAACCCGGAATTGCTTGGCGAATTCCACGGCTAAAGGGAGGCCTACATAGCCTAGGCCAATAATGGCGATTTTGGATTGGTCCAGGGGAGTTAATGGTGCTGTCATATTATTGCTTTATATTGTATTTTAGACAATCAAGGTAATTTTTAATAATGTATTGTAAAACAGAGATTCGCCACGTAGGTAACAATAAAATCTTTTCATGAAAAAGATAGGTCAGCTTCTGGGTTGTCAAAAGACCGCTTCTCAGGGAAATGTTAAATTATATCCCCAAAAATACATGTTTTAAGAATTGAGCAACAAAAGTACCCGTTTGGGACCTTAAAACAAAGAGGGTAAGGTTATTTATCAGTTAAAATTGGATCTCTAAAGTCCGACATCAGGTGCTGGATGCCAAAAAATTCTTCCCAAATCAGAATATTCTATGGCTGTAGCTTTCTTTTATTTCTCTACCTCATTTTGCTTTTCTTCTCAGACCATTTGACATTACTTGTTCGGTTGGCTAAATGCCCCTAAACAGCTCCACGATACAATCACACAAAGGTCAACCCCTTCAACATTGCTGGAGCGGTAGGGTATGATGAAACTTCAAAACGCTCCTGATAACATGGCCTTGCTCCTGATCTGACAATTCATAAAAAAAGGGGCAGTCTTAGCAAACAATCCGAATAATAATCCGCCTGTATAAATGCTGCTCCCTTCCCTTCCTTTTGGTAAAAGTTACTGGTATGCAGCGGGAGATAATGAAAAACCGCCATAATATCTTCGGCTTGGAGATAGGCGATCAGATCATCCCTCTCCTTAGGGCTTGCACAGACAAGGTAATACATGTTGGCATTGTTCGTCGCAAAAGGAGAGACTTTGGGAAGGCTCACGCCATAGTTTCGATCCAGCTGATTTCTAAAGCTTCCATCATACCTGCCCCATAATTCTCTTTGCTCGGATTGGATATCCTCGAGATTCTCGAGTTGGGCATACAAAAAGGCGGCAATCATATCCGAAGGCAAAAAGGACTCCCGATATCCTCCCAGCCGTATTTGTCCACCTCTCCCCTAAAAAAGGCAGAGCGGCTGGTCCCCTTTTCCAAATGATTTCCGCTCTCTCCTCAAACTGCGGATCGTTGACTGCCAGCATTGCCCCTTCCTCCGAGATGATATTCTTTGTCTCATGAAAGGGAAAAGCGGCCAAAATGCCAGATAGATCCCAGCGCCTTTTGCACGCCGTCCTTACCGCTGTAATAACTATCAATGGCTTGCGCGGCATCTTCTATCACAAAAAGGGCGTATTTCCGCCAAATCCATGATTTTATCCATATCACAGGCTACCCCTGCATAGTGGACCAATACGAGTCTTTCTATATAATCATCCCAGCCCCTACCGTCTCAAAAGTGTTGGGATCGATAAAGATGACGGAACCGGTCTGACGGTTCTTGGAATAGGAATCGTAAAATAAAGGGCTGGCGGTACGGATACTGATCCTGGCAATTTCATTCAGACCAATTTCATCTACCTCCTCTTCCCTGTGAAGGGTATTGACATTGACTTTGTAGTGAAGCTTCTTGACCATGGCCTGACATTCATTGGTGGTATGTTTGACCAAAAACTTGGCCCTTTCCCTTAACTTGTCCTGGCTCATCCAGCATACCATGATGTCAATGTCCTGGCTGATCTGGGGAATATTGTTGGGGCGGACGATCATATTACCCCTGCTGATATCTATTTCATCCTCCAGTGTCATGACCACCGACATGGGGGAAAAGGCTTCTTCTATGCTTTCTCCGTCCAATTCAATGGCTTTGATTTTCGTTTCAAAACCCGATGGCAATACTTTCACTGCATCGCCTGGCTTGAACACGCCTCCATTGACCCTTCCGGCATAGCCCCTAAAGTCCCTGTGCTCGTGGGTATGTGGCCTAATGACCATCTGCACGGGAAATCTGCAATCGATGTGGTTCAGGTCACTGGCAATATGGACGTTTTCCAACAGGTACAACAAAGTCGATCCTTGGTACCAAGGCATATTTTCCGATCGGTCCACCACATTGTCGCCTTTCAAAGCACTGATGGGAACGAACTGTATGTCCTTGATTTCAAGTTTGCTGGAAAAGCTTTTATACTCCTCGACAATTGTATCAAAAACCTCTTCACTATAGTCGACCAGATCCATTTTATTGACACAGACCACCACATGGGGGATTTTCAGCAGGGAGGCAATGAAAGAATGCCTATAGGTCTGCTCCAAAAGCCCCTTTCTTGCATCCACCAAAATAATGGCCAGGTTGGCGGTGGAGGCCCCTGTCACCATATTTCGGGTATATTGGATATGGCCAGGCGTATCGGCAATGATAAACTTCCGGGCAGGGGTGGAAAAATAACGGTAAGCTACATCAATGGTAATACCCTGCTCCCTTTCAGAACGGAGGCCGTCCGTAAGGAGGGATAAATCCACATAATCAAAGCCTTTCTTTTCGCTGGAAAGCTTGACCGCCTCTATCTGGTCTTCAAAGATAGATTTGGAATCATATAACAATCGCCCTATCAGGGTACTTTTCCCGTCATCCACACTACCTGCAGTGGTAAAGCGGAGCAATTGGTTGTTTTCTTGGATCTGCATATTAGTTTATAGTTAATTGTCCATGGTCCATGGCTCATGGTTTAGACTTGTCCACAGTCCACTTTCGAAAGCGGATGCTGAAGTTTATTTCGTTGTTTTTGTTATTGGATATGGGTTATAGAATTGTTGTTGATATGAAAGGTCGACCGTCCACGGAGCGCTGTCGACGGCAGGCCCATAGACGGACTAGTTGGGTGCGCAATTCCGATGTGGTTTGTTAGCTTATGGTCCATAGTCCATGGTAAATCCATCACCAGTTTTAAGCTGTCTTTTTCATTCTTTGTTCTTGTTGTCATCCGTCTCCGGTCTCCTACATCTCCCCTCTCCCTATTCAGTACTGGGCGCTAGATAATAGACACTAGAAATACCCGTTCTTTTTCCTGTCCTCCATGGCCGTTTCACCTCTTTTGTCGTCGGCACGGGAGCCTCTTTCGGTGGTCCTGGTGGTAGCAACTTCGGCAATGATCTTGTCCAGGTCATCCGCAATGGATTCAACGGCTCCGGTGATGGGCATATCCCCACAGGTTCTGTAGCGGACGATCATTTTGGAAACTGTCTCGTCCGGCTTTAGTTGGATGTATTCCGAATTGGCCAGGATAACCCCATCCCTGACCACGCATTCCCTTTCGTGGGAGAAGTAGAGGGACGGAAGTTCGATGTTTTCGGATTTGATGTATTGCCATACATCCATTTCAGTCCAGTTGGAGATCGGAAAGATCCTAAAATGCTCCCCGATATGCTTTTTGCCATTGAAAAGGTTCCACAGCTCCGGCCGCTGGTTTTTGGGATCCCACTGTCCGAATTCGTCCCGGTGTGAGAAGAAGCGTTCTTTGGCCCTGGCCTTTTCCTCGTCCCTTCTGGCTCCGCCCATGGCGGCATCTATTTTATATTTTTCAAGGGTGTCCAATAGGGAGACCGTCTGAAGGGCGTTCCTGCTGGCGTTCACGCCGGTCTCTTCCCGGACTCTCCCGGTGTCTATACTTTCCTGAACAGATCCCACGTAAAGCTGTACCCCCAGTTTTTCTACCAACTGGTCCCTAAAAGCGATGGTTTCGGGAAAATTATGGCCGGTGTCTATATGAATCAGGGGAAAGGGAATCTTGGAAGGGTAGAAAGCCTTTTTGGCCAAATGCGATAGAATGATGCTGTCTTTTCCCCCGGAGAACAGTAAGGCGGGCCGCTCAAACTGGGCCACTACTTCCCGAATGATAAAAATTGCTTCCGCCTCAAGCTCTTTCAAATGTGTCAAATAATATTTTCCCATGTTATAAATTTATTTTATTTTCTAATGCCTTTACTATTTTCAAAACCGAGGACGAGGTCTTTTCCTCATCACTTTTGATACGCATAAAAGGCTTTAATGGCAACTCATAGGGCGAATTGATCCCAGTAAAATCCTTTATCAAACCCTTACGCGCCTTCTCATAAAGCCCTTTTACATCTCTTTGCTCACAGACTTCCAAGGGACAATCCACAAATATTTCCAAGTAATTGTCCACCCCTACCGTGGCCTGTATCATCTTTCGGTCTTTTTCGAAAGGGGTAATAAAGGCGGCAATCACGATTAATCCCGCATCCATCATCAGCCTACTGACTTCCGCTATTCGGCGTATATTTTCTACACGGTCTTCGTGGGAGAATTTCAGGTCGCTATTTAGCCCACAACGCATATTATCCCCATCGAGTAAGTAGGTTTTAAAGCCTAACCGGTGCAAAGCCACTTCGGTTCCGTTAGCCAAAGTAGATTTTCCAGATCCCGAAAGACCCGTAAACCAGAGCAAGACCGGCCGCTGGTTCATTCCCTTCAGCCTATCTTTTTGTTTGATCTTGAAATCCGAGGGATAGATGTTCTCCTGCATAGCTAAAGGGAATAGCGTTATTGGGAAAAGGCCCATCCAGATGATCCCTCTGAATGGGCCTCAAATAGCCCCGGAAAATAATCTATGGGTACACCAATGATGACACCTTCCTATCAACTGAGCCCGCTATGTTTCTTCTTCGGGCAATAATAAAAAGGGGGGTAATTATCGGATCATATTTTTATTACATTCCTATACCGTAATGTTTATACCCCATTTCCTTCAAATATACCGGATCATAGATATTTCTACCGTCAAATACCAATTTGTTTTTCATTACTTTGGACAGTACTTTCCAGCTGGGGATCCTGAATTCTGACCACTCCGTCACCAACAACAAAGCATCCGCATCCACGCAGGCCTCATAAGCATCTTCACAATAGGTGATTTTATCACCGATGTAATGTTCCTTGGCTTCCTTCATGGCGATGGGATCATATGCCTTGACCTCCGCCCCTGCTGCCAACAGCTGGTCGATGATCACGATGGCTGGTGCCTCACGCATGTCGTCCGTATTGGGCTTGAAACTCAAGCCCCACATCGCAAAGGTTTTCCCCTTCAGGTCTCCCCCAAAATGTGTTCTCACCTTGTTGAAAAGCACTTCTTTTTGGGCCTCATTCACTTCCTCTACCGACTGTAAAACCTTAAGATTGTAGCCATATTCAGTGGCCGTACGGATAATGGCCTTGACATCTTTCGGAAAACAGGAACCGCCGTACCCGATGCCGGGATAAATGAATTTCGTCCCTATCCTGGAATCAGACCCAATGCCTTTACGTACCATATTCGCATTGGCACCGACCAACTCACAAAGGTTGGCAATGTCGTTCATAAAGCTGATCTTGGTGGCCAGCATGGAGTTGGCCGCATATTTGGTCATTTCTGCGGAAGGAATGTCCATATAGATCATCCTGTCGCCACTGAGCTGAAAGGGTTTGTACAACCTTCTCATGATCTGCTCAGCTCTTTCGTTTTCCACCCCGATCACGATTCGGTCAGGCCTTAGAAAGTCTTCCACTGCGGCCCCTTCTTTCAAAAATTCGGGGTTCGACGCTACCGCAAAGGTAAGATCGCTGCCGCGTTGGTCCAAAGCAGCCTGTATGGCAGCTTGTACTTTTTTGCCTGTCCCAACGGGCACCGTGCTTTTGGTGGCCACAACGATAAAGTCCGTCATGGAGCGCCCTATTTCGTCCGCCACGGCCAATACGTATTTAAGATCTGCAGAGCCATCCTCTCCCGGAGGTGTCCCTACGGCAATAAAAGCCACATCAGAATCCTTGATGGCTTCTGGAAGATTGGTGGAAAAATGCAACCTGCCTCCTTGGTAGTTCCGCACCACCATCTCCTCGAGACCGGGTTCATAAATGGGCATGATGCCATTCTTCAAATTGTCTATCTTCTTTTGGTCCACATCCACACAGACCACTTCTATTCCTACATCGGAGAAACAAGCCCCGGAAACCAAACCGACATAACCGGTTCCTACTACTGTTATTTTCATTTATTTATGTTGTTAGGATATGATGTTTTATTGAAGCGTATAATTCTTAAAATACCTGAATTTTTTCCCTTCCAGTTTTTCAGCCAGCTTCGCCCAGTCAGTCCCATTTAAATGGCTTAGGCGGCAAATTAAAGGAAAATAAACCAAATTAACCGGCTTACCACTTGGTTTTTCTGTCATAAAGGACCAATCCCTCGGACAGATCCCCCGTCTGCTTAATCTCAATAGCCACCTTTCTTTCAATCAAACCTTCTATTTTTCCCGTCACCTTTTCTAGATAAGCCTGGTTGATGTCGGAGCCATACAGATGCACAGCAATCGTCCCCGAGTCTATCCCTCTGGCGTAGTCCCCCACCACGACCACCTGATCCACTTCTCCCATTCTCTCCAACACTTGATCCACCACCGTATCAAAGCCCATGTATTTACGGACGATGCCCTGCAGATTGCCGAACAAGGGGTGTCCTGGATTTGCCCGGTAGCTGATTTTGTTTTTGATGGCTTCTTTATGCAGGTAACCGGCTTGGGAAAGATGGTTCAACTCCTTTCGGATGGCATTCGTAGACTCCCCAAACTCTTCGGCAAGGCCGCGGAGGTGGCTCTGGTTGTTGGCATTGACAAAAAACTTGACCAATAGCCTGAGCCTTGTCTTAGAAGTAATTAAAGAATCCAGCATAGGGTCGACGTCCTGATTGAGCAACAAAAGTACTCGATAAGATTTTGTGTTGCAAGTTTTTTGGAGGGGGATGTTGGGTGTCGGCGGGTGGCGGAGGTCAGGTATTTAAGTCCAAAGTCGACGGTCGACCGACCCTGGTAGATTCGTGGGTTAATGGGGATGATTTGTTGCAAGTGAAATTTGATGCTTCCGAATATGTATGATCTATTTGATAAAAAATTGAATAATGCAAGGTTAATCTATTTCCTCCAACCTATTAATTTAAGGATAATAAATAAAATTCGTAGCAATCAATTAGATTGTAAACCCTACTTTTGTACTTTCGAAGTTCCATGAATATCCAGAAATGAAAATAAAAATCTTTATTGTTTGTTTGTTGGCTGTCTTCGCCAGTTCCTGCGTATCCAATAAAAAGATCGTTTACTTGCAAAACCTTGAAGGCCAAGAACCCATTGCTGAAGACTCTCTGATCAATTACTCTTTTACGGAATACCGTCTACAGTACAATGATATCATAGACGTGAAAATCCAGACTTCGGACCAAAGCATGAACAATCTTTTCAATATTCAAAATGATCGGAGTACTAATATGGGTGCCGGAATTTCCTCTTCAGGGGGCGATGTATACTATATGACCGGCTATACCGTGGATAAGGAGGGAAATATCGAATTGCCTTTGGTGGGAAAAGTGAATATAAAAAACAAAACTTTAGAAGAAGCCAAAGACACCATAGCCCAGGAACTCAAAAAGTACTTTGTCAGTGAAGACTACTTTATCCGCGTCAAACTGGGTGGGATCCGTTATAGTGCTTTGGGGGAATTTGGAAGACCCGGTAAGTTTGTTGTCTTGCAGGATAGGATGACCATATTTGAGGCGATTGCCCATGCAGGGGACTTAAATGTGGTAGCCAAACGCGACCAATTACTTCTAATCCGCCAATATCCAGAGGGAACCAAGCTGCACCGCATCAACCTCAATGACCGGCATCTTGTGCAAAGCCCATTTTATTTTATCCAACCCAATGATCAACTTTATGTAGAACCCATGCGGGTAAGAGAACTCGGATCAGGCCAAAACTTCAGCCAATCTCTATCTCTTATTGTCACTTCTATCTCTGCCACTGCACTTGTATTAAATCTAATCTTGAAATAAGCATGGAAAGTACCCCACAATCCGCTCCTTCCGGCTTGGAACAGGACGACGAACAAATTGACCTAAAGGAAGTTTTATTTAAATACCTAAAACACTGGCCTTATATAATAGCCTGTGCTTTATTGGGATTGCTTTGTGCCCACCTCATCAACCGCTACGCTACACCGATTTATAAAATTGAATCCACCGTTGTTATTAATGATGAGCCTTCCAGTAACCTAGGAGGAGACATCTTCGAAAATGCTGGCTTGTCTGTTCCTAAAAGCAACTTGGAGAATGAAATAGGGATTCTCAAAAGCTATACCATGGCTTTTGAAACCTTATCTTCGATGAACTTCAATGTATTTTATTATGTGGATGGCTTTGTCAAAAAAACCGAAATATATGGTAATTCTCCTTTTCTAATAGAGGCGGACTGGAAACACCCACAAGTGGTTGGGGGAATGTTTAGTATTAGGAAATTGGATGATAGCACCTTCGCCTTAGGTATCGAGGAAGAGGCTTTCTCGGTCTTTTCCCCGCTTGATCCCAACTATCGAACCAGTGCCAAACAGGTAAAAGACATTGTTGGCCAATACACTTTCGGCCAATGGATCCAGGGAGATCATTTTAAATTCAAGGTATCAGACCTCTCGGCAAGTAAGGGAGAAGTTATTTTTTTCCACCTGACTGACACTCCGTCTCTCGCCAACCAATATAAATCCAATCTATTGGCAGCTCCTTTGAATAAAGCTTCCACCATTCTGGTGTTGGGGCTGGAGATGAACCACCGGAGAAAAGCAGAGGATTATTTGAACAGGTTGATGGAAGTTTATCTGGATAGGGAACTGTTACAAAAAAATAGAACGGCAGACAATACTGTTTTCTTTATAGACCAGCAACTTTCCGGCATCTCTGATTCCCTTTCCTTTATTGAAGACAGGCTAGAGAGCTACAGAAGCAATAACAATGTCTTCAATCTTTCCCAAGAGGGATCAGCGGTGTTTCAACGGGTGGAAAGATTGGAAAATGAAAAGGCACAGATTAACCTCGCCCTAAGGTACTATCACACCCTCATGGAGTATCTGCAGGAGGAGCAGCTAGATGATTTGGCAGCTCCTTCCATTATTGGTATTAACGATCCCTTACTCAATGCCCTGGTTTCTAATCTGGCGGAACTTCAGAGTGACAAAGTCAGATTGACGGCCACCTTTTCGAATGAAACGCCTGCGGTGAGAGAGGTGCTAAGTAAAATACAGACGGTAAAAAAGACACTCCTTGAAAACCTTCAAAACGCTGTCACTAATTCCGAAAGCTCTTTAGTCGAAATCAACAATAGGATCAGAACCTCGGAATCTGAAATCAATCGATTACCGGCCACCGAAAGAAACCTCTTGGGGATACAAAGACAGTTTTCCATCAATGAAAACATCTATGTTTATCTTTTGGAAAAAAGGGCGGAGGCTGAAATCACCCGCGCATCCAACTCGCCTACCAATGCCATATTGGATGTAGCCCGGGCTGGCGGAGCGCCGGTTACCCCCAAAAGAACCCTCAATTACCTGATTGGGCTGATCCTGGGGTTGGCCATTCCCATAGGCTTTATTACGGTCCGGGACTTTTTCAATAACAGGATACAGGACCCAAAAGAGGTGGAAAAAGCCTTAAAGGTGCCCCTGATTGGCCTGGTGGGTGTCAGTAAGTTACCCACTAGCCTTGCCATTTATTCCAATCCCAAGTCCACCATTACGGAGTCTTTCCGTAACCTGCGGGCGAATATGGGATTTCTGTCCCCCCAGCAAAGCGGGCTGGTGGTGGCCTTATCCTCTTCCATATCCGGGGAAGGTAAAACTTTCTGCTCCATCAATCTGGCCTCCATCTATGCCATCAGTGGTAAAAAAACCCTTTTGGTCGGATTGGACCTCAGGAAACCTAAGATAGCTGGCGATTTCAATTTGTCCAACGACAAGGGGGTATCCACCTACCTGAGCAGCAACAAAGACTGGCAGTCCATGGTCAAACCTTCTGGTTATGAAAACCTGGATATTCTCCTCTCCGGCCCTACCCCGCCCAACCCGGCAGAACTGCTGCTACAGGAAAAATTCCTGACACTGATCGAGGAATTAAGAGACAACTACGATGTGATCATCCTCGATTGCCCCCCAATAGGGTTGGTTTCAGAGACTTTGGAAATATTCAAATATGCGGACCTGAACATGATGATCGTCCGACAGGATTATTCCTACAAACAGTCCATAGACTACATCAACAACCTGTACAGCAAGGGGAGCGTCAAAAAGCTTTATAGCGTGATGAACGGTGTGGAGGTGAACCAAGGCTATGGAGGCTACGGCAGCTATGGAAGCTATGGCTACGGCAACTATGGTTACGGCAGCTACGGCTATCATGAAGACGAAAAGGAAGCCGTGAGTTGGTGGAGAAGGATGCTGAGGGTGTAATCGTTAAATTGTTTGATCGTTGGATGGTGTGATCGTTGGATGGTATGATCGTTGGATCGTATGATCGTTTGATTGGGGGATCTTTGGATCGTGGCATCGTTGGGTCGTTACTATGTCGTAAACATCGATCCGACAGTCGTCGCGGTACGTCATTGCGAGGAACGCTACATAAATCATAGTGTAAAGTCGGGTCTTTAAGCGTTCCGCGGCAATCCCATAATTGTTGAACGGTATCGACAAAGAGATTGCTTCGTCGGTAACCGTCATTGCGAGGGACGTACCAGAGGTTAAAAATTCGCATACAATCCTTACACGTCCCGCGGCAATCCCATTATAGAGGAACCATAACCGAAACGAGATTGCTTCGTCGGCGACAACCTTTGCTATAATAGAAATATCTTGGAGCCTCCTCGCAATGACGCTCCGGTCGTTACCGTCATTGCGAGGAACGCTACATAAATCATAGTGTAAGTCGGGTCTTGATGCGTTCCGCGGCAATCCCGCAATTGTTGAACGGCATCGACAAAGAGATTGCTTCGTCGCGGTACGTCATTGCGAGGAACGCTACATAAATCATGGTGTAAGTCAAGTCTTTAAGCGTTCCGTGGCAATCTCGCAATTGTTGACGGCATCGGCAAAGAGATTGCTTCGTCGGTGACAAAGGCTTCAGACACCGGGAGGTCCGTCTCACCTCCTCGCAATGACGCTCCGGTCGTTACCGTCATTGCGAGGGTCGTACCAGAGGCTATAAATTCGAATACAATCTTTACACGTCCCGCGGCAATCTCATCTTTTGGAATCATCCCCGATATAAGAGATGGCTTCGTCGCGGTACGTCATTGTGTATATTCCGATCCATCTTGACCACCTGTTCTTGTGATGCTGACCACTTTTTTCCGATGATGTTGACCACCCCTTTTTAGGGTATAAACAAGAGTCAGGGATTAATATTCCGGTGATGTTGACCA